>AEKF01000001.1_pt1 | contig 270682 bp, 275 predicted proteins | sample 342668 | NCBI WGS metagenome assembly AEKF01 (sample SAMN02954267, study PRJNA50815) | food metagenome | biome: terrestrial; feature: fermented food; material: kimchi; isolation source: Jonggazip commercial cabbage kimchi | place: South Korea | collected 2009-06 | reverse complement strand
TATCGGATAACTTGAGCAACGGTGAAGTCCGTCAACCAAAAACAACAAAATTGCTTAAGCCTGATAAGTTAGCAGTTGTTGAACAAAACTATCAGGCCATTAATCAAACAAGTACACGACACATGTAAAAGGAGCAAACACATGTCACAAGAAAACATTCAAGAAGTTACAGGCTTTATCACAGGCATTACAAAGTCTGCGGAAGTTAATATTTTATCCTTCCAGGAAAAGGGTCAATCAGGTGCCATTGCATTGACAATTGAAACCAGACGCTACCACGAATTATTCCCAGCAGGCGATCCAATTTTAGGCATTGAAATGGTGGCCGTATTACAACAAGTTGGCAAGAAACTACAAGTGGTGTCAATTTATGATCCCGAAGGTGATTTTATTGCCGCTGATGAAGTGCCAGAACTTGGCCTATTGAATCATCAATTAGATGATGTCAAAAACACTGATGTCTACACAAGTTTACCCGCTGATCGTCAAAAAGCAGTTGATCACATTGATGCGAGTACAAACGAATTAGAAGAATTAGCCAGAGAACATGATGCTGCCAATCAAGTCCCTGAAAGCAATACGAATTATGGTGATCCCGTCACCGACCAGGGAGGGAATGAATGATTGAATTAAAACAAAACAATACCACACCTTACCTTGATCGCTATACAACAGACATTAGCGCCAAAGTGATGTCTGCTCCAGAAAAATATCATGCCTACGAACGTGAAAGCATTACACGTCGTATCATGGTCTCTCTGATGAAACAAATTCAAAATGCGCCTTTATTAGTTGGGTTACCTGGCGTTGGTAAAACAGCTATTGTAGAGGATTTGGCACGTCAATTGTTAAGTACCTCAGTTTCTTCCCTCAAAGGCAAGCACTTAGTTCAAATTAGTTTGGCCAACTTGATGAAAAGCAGCGATGGTGAGTCATTTGCGCATAAGTTTCAAGCGATTATTGATGAATTGATTGCTAATAAAGATACTGTGATTGCTTTTATTGATGAAATTCATCAAATTGTTGGCACTGGTGCTGAAACATCAGGTAGTTCATTGGATGCGGGTAATATTATTAAACCAGCCCTGAGTCGTGATGATCTCCAAATTATTGGGGCGACGACTACGAAAGAATTTCACGAATATGTGGCGCGTGATGGTGCACTGATGCGGCGATTTGATTTGATTGAAGTGCCAGAATTAAACTTTGAACAAACGAAAAACGTTTTATCTAAAGTCGCCTTACAACTCAATAACGGTATTGAAGTGCCAGAAACAGTACAAGACAGAATTATGGCACTATCACAACGCTATATCACTGACCGTTACTTTCCTGAAAAGGCAATTATGTTGCTGGATGGTGCGTTAAGTGTAGCACGCCTAGATAATCGACCAACACTGTCAAATCAAGACGTAGCTACGATTATCCATGATGATTATCATGTGCCTGAATATGTCATTAATCAAACGACTGATGAACGATTATTGAACTTGTTACCAAGACTCAAAAGCCAGGTGATTGGTCAAGACACAGCCTTAGAAAAAGTTGCGATGAAACTGACTAATCGTGAGGCAGGACTAGCCGACACTTCAAAGCCTGAGTCATTTCTCTTTATGGGTCCAACTGGTGTTGGTAAAACTGAGACAGCTAAGCAACTAGCGCTAAATCTATTTGGTAATAAACAGAACTTTATTCGATTTGATATGTCTGAGTTCAAGTTTGCAGGGACTAGCCTAGAAAGATTTAAAGATCAGCTCACAACTAGAGTCAGGCACACACCTTACGCCGTATTATTGTTGGATGAAATTGAAAAGGCTGATCCAGAAGTCATGGATTTACTTTTGCAGGTCTTAGATGATGGTCGTTTGAGTGATGAATATGGTCGTGTCATTAATTTTAAAGACTTAATCATTGTCATGACAACTAACTCAGGGGCAACAGCAGTGATGAATCGTGATGCCAAATCAGATACTGTTAAAGAAGACAAAAAGCGTCAAGCAAACTTTGAAGAACAACTCGAAATTGCCTTGCAAAGTGATGGTTACCGTCCTGAGTTTATCGCTAGAATTGGTGCCATTATTGTCTTTGATGTCTTAAAGATGGCGGATATGGTGCGAATTGTTGAATTGAAGTTGTCACGACTCAATCAAAAAGCACAAGGGAATGGTTTCAATATTGTTTTTGACACACAAGAAGTGGCACGCTATATCCCATCATTTGACCTGGGCTTTGAGTATCTAAATGGTACACAGGAAGTCAGCTCACCAATTGCCAACTACATCGCAGACGTTGGTTATGAACCGTCTCAAGGAGTCAGACCAATTGATGACACGATTGCTACGTATGTGAGTGATCCAGTGTCTGCCGCAATTATCCAAAAGCGACAAGGACTAGGACAGGACTTTGATACTTTCATCTTTAGAGCCATTGGTAATCCACCATCTTTGACAAGTCCTTATGGTGAATGGCAAGTTGTGGTTTCCACAGCTAGGGAGGCAGCAGATAATGAAGCTATTTAAAAAAGATTATCGTGCCGAAAGACAATTTATGCGCGAAAGTTACATTCGTTGGCGTGGTCGTCCCTGGTTCTTGTGGTTGTATGGCATTATAGCAACTATTGGTGTGATATTTATATCGCTTTACGTCACGATTATTGTTGACTTGTTGATTAGAGTTGTTGGCCCATATATTCAAGCCTTCAAGTTCTATATGCAAAGTGGTGTCGCTCAATGGCCAGAATTCAACGATGTCATGAACATGACCGCCACGGTGCTCAATCCACTCAATATTTTCACCATTCTCTTTAGGCTCACTTTAGTGACAGGTATTGTGTTGATTCTGTGCCTGTTACTACTAATCAAAAAATATGTCTTCCAACGTATTTATGACTGGTATCAATTGTTTAGAGACCAAACGCGTAATACTAACCGTTTTGCGGAAGTTCGTGAGGTGGATAAAGTATATAAATTGATTCCTGATCGCAATAAGAATTTTAAGGGTCGCCCAGGCCAACCAGTGCTGCACACACAAGGATACACCCTCGAATTCTTTATGATTCATCCGTTCCTGTGGGCGTGGCAATGGGTTAAGCGGCCACTAGGTATGAATTCACTAGAATTTAGCGGGGTGTACAAAAAAATACGTCCCGTTTTACTGGAACGTTTGCCAAAGCTATTTGAAAAGCAACTGAATGTTCAAGGCGGTTTTGATGGCTTTTACTGGGTAGACACCAGTAACACCCATTCCAAGACAACTGGGATGACGCGTTCTTCAAAAGACCAAATGCGTGGGTATACCCTAATTGACATCATTCGTCGTGCCGAAATTAAATGGAACATTATTGATACTGATGCCAAAAACGAAGATGCCAAAATGAGCTACAAGTCCTTACGCACAGCAGGTTATGACGTGAAATTACTCAATATCATGGAGCCAAGTGAGTCTGAGTCCTGGAATCCACTTGAAATAGCGATTGATTATGCCTTTGATGGTGATTGGGACAGTGCCAATACGGAACTACGTAAGGTTGTACAAGTCATTGGTGGTTCAAGTGGTGAAGAAAGTAGCCACAAGGATATTTGGGATAGTGCCGCTGAAAGTACCATCCAGGCAGTCATGCTCACGGTATTAGATATTGCTGTACGTCACCAGGACAAATCAATGGTGACCATCTCAAACGTTTTGCAGTTCATCAATGATATGAACAAGTTCACGGACAAGGAAGGTGATGGCTTAACTAAGTACATTACTAACATTGGTAAACTCCCGCGAACACCAGCGCGCAATATGATTATTCTAAACGCCGCTGAGTACCTATCTGCCACAGGGGATACAAAATCATCAATTTCTTTCTCAGTTATGAATCGTTTGAATTTGTTTGCCTCAGAGTCAATCACACGTTTGACAACCTTCAACACTATCAATTTGACCGATTTAGGGTTTCCAAGAATGCTAAAGATTAAGTTCTCTGACCGCTATAAAGGGGTTTATGTTAGCATTCATGTTTATGAATCAGGTAAAAAGCATGCAATAGAAAAGGACAAGCTAACCGTGTCCCAATCAGGCACGCTAACTTATCCGATTCATAACCATTTACCCGTCTCATGGCAAATTGAGTTGTCACTCGATAATGACGGCAATTCAATTGCGATGCGTAAACAGAAGTTTACGTTGACTGGTAAGATTGTACAACGAAAATTGCTCAATGGCAAGATTAAGCGTGACTTGTTCTCTAAGCAGCCTGTCATCCAATGCCTGGTCGATCAGATTAAACCACAAGGCACAACTGAGACACCAGGTGTCACCTTGCGTTACTCAGAAAATCCAATGGCAGTCTTCATCATCACGCCACAATCTAACGATGATTTCTCCGCTTTGGCCAGCTTGTTTATCTCACAAGTCTTCTCAGTCAATACGGACATTGCATCAACGATTACCCGCAGGAAAATGGACAGTTGGATACTTTATAAACTAAATGAGTTTTCTATGTTCCCACGTATTCCAGGATTCACCAACATTCTCACGCGTGGTTTAACCTACGGGCATTTGGTTGATTTGTATATTCAAACCTTAACACAACCACGATTGCATTATTCTGAAATGGAAACCAATGACATCAATGGTAACACGGGTAACTGGTTCCACATTTTAACTAATGATGAGCCAACTAATGAAGCCTTATCCAAGCAATTAGGTGAGGTTGAAGTCCAAACCGAATCAGTCAATTCACAGATTGGCTTAGATCGTCAAGATCGTGGTAACCGTCATGCACAAGTTAGCAAGGTTCGGCTGTTGGATGCCAAAGAAATTAGTGAATTGAGTCCGCGTGAGATGATTACCATCCGTACGATCAAACGTGCGGATAAGAAGGGAAGATCAGTTAGACCTTTACCAATTTTCTCTACGGGTGCTTACCGAATGCCGTTTGCCTACGAATTATTGGGTAAGCAGTATTCACTTGATTACTATACGGCCGATTTGAACATCAAAGCGCAGCATAACGATTTGAAATATGATGACCTCTATCATGACTTTGTGCCTTACTTTGATGAGCTAGATCAACAAGTTCAACTAGAAATTGAGGAAGAAGGCGCAGGTGGCAATCAAATTGATAATCGTCAACTCAATACGTTAGCTGATGATGAAATCAACAACATTTTGGCCAAAGCGCATCAGGGTATCGAAACAGCCACAGTACAAACACAACAAGAACTCTCTGATGAGGAACGTTACTTACAGTGGAAACATGACTTTAACCCTGATGAGCCATTTATGACCGAAGAACAACTAGATAATGTTGAGCTACGTCAAATCGTAGAGAAATCCATCAAAATGAGGATACCACGCTCAAATAAAACGGAAGAACAAAACAGTGCCGTTGCTTACTTAAATCGTGGCAAATATCTGACACTTTCTGGCAACAATAATAACGGTAAAGTTCTACGATTACTAAACAACGAACCCGCATACATGTGGGAAATATATAAGCAGCTTAAAGCTGCAACAACTCAAGGAGAAGTCGAATGACAAATCTATTCTCGGGCATCAATACATTAGCGGGTAGTTTACCAACTTTACCTAATAATGGCCCAACAGCCGATTTTTACAACCAATGGTCGCAATACCTATCACCATTGCCACATATTTTCTTAACGCTGATCATGTTATTCATGCACAGCATTGCATTGATTTTCTATTACATTGCGAATGCAGTCTTTACGGCTTATCAGTCGTCTTTCAAACTGTTAGACTTTATGAATATCTTTTTTGAGCCAAATAGCGATGTTTATCAAAATTGGAATTTAGGTAATATTCTTAAAGACTTTCTGTACCTGGGTTTTGTCATATTTGGCATCATGATGATGGTGCAGTGGATACAATATACCGCTACTTCTGGTCGCAAGGGTAGGGAATGGCCTAAGGGTATAACCATTACAGTTGCCGTTATCACGGCTTTACCCTGGGCGATTGGATTGATGAGCGGCATTGGGACAGCCACGGTCAATGATACATCCGGTACAAAGGACAAGAACATTGTTACACAATTATGGCAGGGTAATTCTACAAATTTAAAGGAATTAGCAAAAAATAATTTTGACTTATCAAAATATAAGAACCAACATGTTTTAACTAATGATCAAATTGAAGGTTCGGATTTCCACTCAGTAATGAGTGATGCTGGTTACACCGACGGTTTAAGTGACGCTCAAAAGTCTGTATTTACCAAAAAAATAGGTGGCAATGGCAACATTGTTGATATTACCGGTGACTCACTTGTTCTGGGTAAGACATTTGCGGATGATTATCCAGTTATGAAAACTAATTGGTTAGGCATTATTGGTGGTGAAATCGTCTTTATTATCGTCGTAGCCGGTGCGATTGTGCGTTTGCTGTCCTCAGTCTATAAAATGGCTTTTATGGCAGGATCCATTGTTTACTTTGGCCTCAGAGATGGCACACAAGGCAAACGTGTCCAACAAGTTCTGGGAATGATTGAGGGACAAATAACAGGTATTGTCATGATGCCAATTTCATTAATCTTCTTCTTTGCCTGGGTAGAATTTGCCTTTAATACCATTAATGGTTTAGGTCTAGATATGTGGCCATTTACAATTTTGTCGATTGTCGCTCTGTTAGCTGGTGGTAAAGGGCTCGCAGGCGGCTTTGAAATGATTGAACAATGGACTGGTGTTCGCTCAGGTCATAATCCTGTTGCTTCGATGATGTTAGCCAATCAAGCTGCTCACATGGTGGGTGGCGCCACAAGGGTTGCCAAGAAAAATATTGGCAAGGGGCTCAACGCAATTTCACCAGAACAGAAAAAGAAGAATCGTGAACTAGGTAAGAAGATTGCCAACTCAGGTGGCAATCAAGCCTTAGATAATAGTAAAGCACTGACTGATCATAGCTTAAATGATACTGGTGTCGATGCATCCGTACAAGCCACAGGTAAGGCGGCAAAGGCGGCTGAGGTAGCAGGACGTACAGTCGGAGCAATGAAACATCCAGGTAGTTTATTGAAAAACACTGGTCGTGCGGCTGGTGATAAAGTTAAAGGTGGCGTGAATAAAGCCGTTGGCAATGTCAAAGATTATGCTGGTGGTGTCGCCGACAACTTTGCAGGAGGACAACAAGCCGTTGAAGCCTTTAACAAACGTTATTCGCCTGTGACACCCAAAGCAGGTAGTGGCGATTCACCATCTAATTCTTCTCAACCACGTAATGTTCATGAAGCACTTTCAAAGGCAGCGACAGATTCACCTAATGCTCATCCAACGGATACAGCAAATACGCCTCAATCTAACATGAGCCACGCTATGTCAGATGCACACCGTGGCTTACCTACTAGAACTAATGTACCCAAGTCTAGCGCTGCTAATTCAACTAAGCCAATTGTGAGTGGTGGAACAGTTGTTCAACCTAAGGGAGTCGGTGCAACACCAGCAACCATGTCACGTCCAAACACCCCAAGTTTGAGCGGTACATTGCCTGGCAAAAAGACGGTGACTCAACCGTTGACAGCAGCGCAACAAAAAGAAAAGGATCGCGCCTGGGCTGAGAGTGTTATTGCAAAACAAAAAGCGAAAATGCAGAATCAACAAAGCGTATCAAGTAAAGAGGACAAGTGAAACTTTTAATTTGTGGGCTAATACGGTAAAACTAACAGTAGTTGATTTTAGGGAGTATACTGATGGAGAAAATTAAGCAAAATAAAATTTGGATTACAATTGTGGTGATTGGAATTATCGTTATCGGAATTTTGTTAGCCATGTTGCACCGACAAAAACAAAACAGTCCTGAGGCACAATCATCAAGTTACGTGTCAAGTGCTAAGGCTTCATCCGCATCCACCTCAGTTCAAGACAAGAACAATGAAAAAGCCTATGCTAAAAAAGCTGCAAAAATGAGTGGTCACGTCCAGGAAATAAATGGAAAAGAGTATTTTACATCATGGACAAAAGCCGATTTCCAAAAATGGGCTAACTCCTATATGTCAATGAATTTGGATGATCGGCATAAAGATGGTGTGAAGGAAAGCTTTGGCACATCTACCACTATTGAAAATAGCGATACTCAAATGCTATATCCTTTAGATAATTGGGCTAAGGAAATACAAGATAAGGGAACCCCGTCAAACTACTTTAATACAGTGAAAGAGTTCAATAAACAATACCCAGGTGTTAATCCTGATGATATAAAGAAATAGCTAAATTAAAAGGCAGTGATTACTTAAAAATCACTGCCTTTTTTGCCCTAAATTATTTTGATTGATTTAAAACTTGTTCAAGCACTAAATCTACAAAGGCGCTTGATGAGCGGAATCCTTGTTTGGTTGCTAATTTCTCAATGCCTTGTTTTATCTCAGGGCGAATGGTGTAAGTCGTTTGTATTTTACGACTACTATGATTTGAAGAAGGTAGTTTGAATCCGTCACCTAACGACACCTCTGATTGTGGTTCGTCTCGACTAAAGGCATCTGCCATCTGTTTTTGAGCGCTGGCTTCATCAAACATACGGGGGTCTTTTTTATCGTAATCCATTATTTCACACTTTCTAATAGCTTTTGATAAGCATCATTAATTTGCTGCAGGGTTTTAGGGTTGCGCTTGGCTTGGTCTAAATCAAACACTGGGGTTTTAAGCATGGTTGAACTATTAAAGACTTCACGCTCATTTAAGACAGCGACAAGGTTCTCAATTTGGTCAATAATCTGGCCAAACTCATGACTTGAACGGGTATTGTGCTTCACACGATTAGCAAGGTACAAAACTTTTGCTTCAATCAGTGATTCGCGTGTTCTAATATCTACTGCATCATCACGGAACTCTTTCATCCGTAGGTCAAATTGTTGTTTTGATTGAATAAAACCATACTCTGAGGGTTCTAGTGGCACCACAACATAATCAGAAACGGCAATCATATTCTTTGTTAACGTTCCGAATTCTGGATGGGTGTCAATTAGAATATAGTCATAATCTTTGATTTCCTCAAGGTGATCCTGAAGCCACATCATCATCAAAAAGTTTTTATTATTCTTTGCTTGTAATGTACCTTCTAATTCGTCTAAATGAGGGCTAGCAGGTAACAAACCTAATTGTGGGGTAATTTGTCTAATTTGTGCTAAACCGTCTGTAAAGACATCATATAGCGTATTTTTATTAGTATAGCTTTCATAGGTAGAGGACAAGTTACCTTGATAGTCTGAATCAATTAACAAGACCTTGTAGCCTTGTCGAATCAAAAAACTAGCGAAGTTGAATGTCATCGTTGTTTTACCAACGCCACCTTTTGATGCTGAAAATGTAATTGTTTTACTCATGATGAAGCTCCTTAGTTATTTTATCTGTCAAAACGAAATAACGATGAAACCACCAATCCAGGCATGTAAAACTTGCTTACATATATATTATATCATACGTATAACATGTATATCAATACACTATACTTTAAATATAGGTAAAGGTATGTTTGTGTTATAAGATGAATATATACACATATATCAATATCGTATATAGTTTTGATACACAAAAATATAACAAACAAATCATTGTCTCCTGTTCGTGCAGGGGGCTTTTTCTTTGCCTTAGGAAAAACCATTTACCTTTATGACATTTTTTGGATACCTTGTACACTGACCACAGATTGAACTTCAATCCAGGCAAAAATAACTTGTTAAAGGAGAAATTATATGTATGAACACTTTACCCCCGGACGCAATATTTGGAAGAAAGTGTCTCGGTGGATGTTTTTCACGATGGAACGAATCTTTGTCCTAGTCATTGTTTTTGGTATTACTTACCTGATGATTAAATCATTCTATCCCTACAATATTGGCAAGTATGGGCTGATTCTAATTGTCAGTAATGCGTTACTAGCTGGCTTTTTAATTTTACCTAGTCCAAGTAACCCAATGGGTCTCATGTATCAAGAAATCCTACGTGGCATCTTAAAGTCCAGCAAGCACGCCACTGCTGATCTAACTGCGATCACTGAAAACAAGAAACGAGAGGAAAAATAATGGGAATAAAAGCTAAGCAAGCACAAAAGGGAAGGGGTTTAACAGTTGTCAAACAAGCACTTGATAATCGCAAACCAATTCCAATCTACTTTACATTAACTTATAAGGATATTTTGAATAAAAAAGGGCATCCAATTCTATTGGCGGATGATACGTACGCTGACATGCTGAACCTTCCTGGAAAAGATTTGGATTTCCTGAATGCAGAAGGTGATAAGAGTTCTAACGCCATTATCGCTGATTTTCATCAATTGTTATCAGTTTATGTTGAAGACTTTGATATTTTTGTTAGTCAACTACCTGCTGACACGCGTATCCAGCAAGCTTCATGGGGACAAGAGTTAGTAAGAGTGGAAAGCCAATTAAATAGTGGTGATCTAGATGATCGACACTACCAACAGTTGCTGATGATGCGCCAAACTATTTTGCAAGAAATTAACATTGAAAAGAATGTGGTCGGTGATATTAAGCATCAAGAATACACCGCTGTGATCTATGGTAAGACGTTAGCTGCCTTAGATAAAAATCGTCGTGACTTTATGGCACACGCAGGCATGGCGTTTACACCTGAGCCAGTGTCAATTAATCGTAAAAAGATGGTCATGTACCAAATTAACAATCCTGGGGAAACCTTAGAACTGGAGGAGAAATAAGCATGCGCACAAGTTTAAATACAGCAAAACGTTCCGCATTGAAAGCACGCGGCTATAATTTAGAACTCATTGAGGAAGTTCAAAACCCTAGTGGCATTGAATTTCATACTACTTACTTTGATGATGGTATGGCAAGTAGTGCCATTATCAACGTCTATGACTATCCCAAGAATGAACAACTACAAGGCTGGTTCAAGGAACTCATTAATCACAAGAACACCATTGTAGACATCAAGATTGGGACTGAGAACAAGTTTGAGGTGCAAAAAGCCCTGGAAACAGCCACTAATACCTTACGTAGTAAGGCACGCAGTGAGGTAACCTCACAAGGTGACGCGTTGGAAGCCGAACAAGATGCTGACATTACACTGCAAGATTTGAATGAAGCCCGCAACGGGCGTGAAATCTACAAACGTGTTTATGTCCGTCTATTAGTGAGTGATGTCTCGCCAGAAGAATTACGTCATCGCGTTAAAGAAATACAACAACAGCTTTCTAACTACCGCATGAAAGTCTATCCTTCTGAGCAATTAACACACTTCCAACAGTTCTTTAGGCCCGCCATGTCTATTGAAAATCAAACCATTAAAGACAAAGGTTTTCCAATGAAAGCCTATGCGTTAGCTGGCTCGTATGCTTTCAACCAAACCTTTATCGCTCATCCTCGTGGTTCTTACATGGGTTTGACGATGCAACGTGGTGAAGTCATGTATGATCCTAGTTACAATGACCACCGTACCCAGTTAACCGCTTATAACTTAGTTGTTGGTGGTGAGCGATCAGGGAAAAGTTCGTTTGCCAAAAAGAACTTGGGGCCATTAGTTTCTCGTGGTGATACGGTTTGGGTATTTGATAAGTCTAATGAATGGCGTGATCTCGTCAATTATTATTACGGTGTCACTCTGACACTTGATGGTAGTCAAAACATTATTAATCTCATGCAAGTGTTCGGCACTGTCTTAGATGCCAATGGTAATGTTGATGTCATTGCCAGTTTCAACCAACACCGCACAAAGGTGATTACTTACTACGCTACCCTTAATCCACAAGCCAACAAAAAAGAATTAGAAATGTTGGGGAATTTGATTACTGATTTCTATGTTGAACGTCGCATGTGGTCATTATCGCCAAAAGACAACCCGCAGGATTTACGTGTGATTGGTCTACGAAACGAAGATTATCCAATTCTTGAAGATTTTCAAACCTTCCTAGAAACCCGTAACATGCTGACGCACAACATGACACAACCTGCCGTAGAACGTTTGGATAATATTTTATCAACGATTAGCAGCCTAATTCAAAACCACGGTGACATGGTGAATGGTGTGACTACCATGCCTGATTTGTCTGGTGAGCGTTTGATTCGATTTGATACTAGTGGCTTGTCTCGTCTTGAAGATGATCTTTACAACGCCCAATACTTTACTATTTTGTCTTTGATGGAAAGCTACATCACGATTAATGGCACACAGCAACGTGAACGCATTAAGCGTGGTGAGGTCTCCACCCAAGCCAACAACAACGGCAATCAACCAAAATACTTCTGGTGGATACAGGATGAGGCGGATGATATTTTCAACGCTAAACACTCATTAGGCATTACCTTCGGTGACAATATGATGGCACAACATGGTAAAGATTTCTTCGGTATGTTTGCCATTTTCCCAGGGCTAAAAAACGTTGTACCAACGGGCAATGCCTCAGATACTGAGGCTAGCCGTGCCGCATCTTCATTCTTTGGCCGATTTCCAAAGCAAACCATTGGTCGGCTTTCAAAAACAGATACCACCCGTTTACGTAGTGTGGTGAGTGAAACTAATATCACTGATGGTCAACTGCAAGCGCTACAAGGGCTAGATCAAGGTGACTTCTTAATGAATTTGGTGGGTAAGCAAGCTACGTTCATGCACGTTGATCTCAATGACTCAGAAATTAATTTATTTGGTGGAGGACTCTAAGATGAAATTGCCACATCCATTCAAAAAGGCGCGTGATAATCGCGAAAAGATGAAGCAAGAGGCGCAACAAATCGTTGAAAACTATGATAACGGCCAAAAACCTCAGCCAGTAGACAATAAAATTATTTGGTTATCATTGGTGGCTTTGTTTTTGTTTTTATTCTCAAAGGCCTCAGCCTTTTAATCGGAGGTTAGCTCATGTTAGAACGTTGGATGCAAGATAAAAAGCGCCGCTTGTATGTCATCATCGGCATCATTACCACAGCTATCCTGTCACTATCAGTTATTGCTTTAATGTGTGTCATGGTGTTCTCCACTCAAAATGCTACTTGCTGGAATGATGACACAACGATTTCTGATGGTGGTTCAGCCTTTGGTGGTGATTGGAAAGATCCAAACTCAGGCACGCATAAGTATATTCAACATGCAATTGACCGTTTTCATAAAGAAATTAAAATGTCAGGCGACAATATCGCTGCTGCGATTGCGATTGGACTTAGAGAAAGTGGCTTTAATCCAAAAGCCGTCAATCCTGCTGGCTCTGTTAAAGGTATCTGGCAGTGGGGCGCTGGTGGTATCAATGGTAATCGGTTTGGTGATACTGGCGATACCGTACAGGCACAAGTTCAACTAGCAATCAATGAATTGCATAGTAGCCATAAAGCAACTCTAATTGGGCTAGCGGCCGCTAACAACATTAACAGTTCAATGGTGGCTTGGGATACAAAGTTTGAGGGGGTCGGAGAAAATGATCCACAACGAAAAGTCGCCGACACTGCTAAAACAGCGGAAGAAGTCAAAAAGGTTTTCAAACTAGATTATGCAGGTGATATTGATGTCTTTGATGGCGGCAACAACGATTCTGGTTCAAGCGATACCTCAGATGATGCCAATTCAAGTGCTATGTCTGATGCCTCATGTGACACAGGCTTGGATACCAACACAGACGGCTTACCAGTTAAAGGAAAGTACAACATAACAGGTGGCTATCCAAACTATGCAGGCCTGACAGGCGCAGAACATTATGGTGTCGATTTTCAAACCGTCAACCACACCATGACTGGTGGTGAAAGTAATGTGTACGCTGTTCATGATGGCACGGTGGTAGCCAAAAGTTTTGATTCAGTTGGGGGTAATTGGCTTGTTATTAAAGGCACTGATGGTGTCTTTACTTATTATGGTCACGCGCCAACTCAGTCAGCCATTGTTGTCAATACAGGTGATAAGGTTTCTGCTGGTCAACACATTAGTCACGAAGGACAAACTGGTGAAGCAACAGGTATTCACGTTCACTTCGCTGTGCAAACAAAAGATCAATATAATTGGGCGCCTCAAAGTAAAGGACTAAAATCCCCTGGGCTTTATCTCAAGTTACCTGCAAAGGCAGGTACTAACATTGTTATTCCTAGTGGGCCATTTGACTCTAGTACAGGCAAAACAGATAAATAGGAGTATTTAAAAATGAGTAAATTAAAGAAATGGGGTATTGCAGTGTTTTCTTTAGCCGTCATTGCGATATTGACTGCAATTGGTGGAACTTATTACTACATCACAGAGGTGAATGGTTATCCAGATACCAAGAACTTCGCTGACAAGATTGACCAGTTAGATGCCAGTAGCAAGCAAAAGACAGTCTTAATCTTCCATAAGCCTGGTTGCCCTGACTGTATGAAAGCGCGTAGCACGATTAAAAAGACGATCAAGACACATCAAAAGACAATTGATTACGTTGTGGTCAACGTTAAAAATTCTGAGGCACAAGCATATCTTGCTAAGTACGGTGTGACACAAGTACCCACAGTGATTGCTTTAAAAGGTAATCAAGTGATTGACAGTACCAGTTCAAACAACAACAAAACGATTGCCAAAGTGGTCGCAGGAGATTAACCATGACAAAATTCAATTTAAACTGGGTTTACGCGTTTGTGTTAACGCTTGCTTGCCTGTTTTTAGTCCAGCAAGGACTTAGCTATCAACGCACGGTCAAGAGTGTGAATATCGTGCATCAAGAAATCAAGGCAACAAAAGCTAAGTCAAGTCAGTATAGTGTTCAAGCTAAACAACTTGATAAGGTTAAAACCGCTGATATTCGAGATACCCAAAACATTGAAAAGATTGGCAATACTTTCCTCAAAGAAATGTTTGCCATCTTACCAAAGTTAAATAAATCAGATGCTAAAAGTAGTGTGGCAACGGATGACGTTGTGTCAGCTTTTCTAGGGGCAACGTTTGGTGGTGATGTGGATGAAGGTGTGCCAACTTTTCATTTAGAAAGCAATGATATTGTTTATTCCAAAGCAGCCGATGGCTCAGGTCTAGGATTTGGTACGGTTAAATATCAATTAGGCAAAGAGGAAACCAGCACAACATTATTGATGCACATTGAAAATGGCAAAATTACAGAACTCCAAACGGGTGCTGTAAAAGATACCTCAGGAAGGAAATAACTATGTCAAAAGTAAATAAAAAAATAGCCTTCCTTTGGGCTATTCCTTTGTTGATGGTGATTACTGGACTGGGCTTTTGGTTAGCTACTCAAGTCGCTGTTAAAACGCATCAAAGTGCCTCAAATGAACTAGCCGTGCAACAAAGCAAACTCATCAACAAGAAATCAAAAGTGGGCACGGTACTGGATTCAAAACAACCGAATGTTTCTGCAGCTTCTAACTGGCTTGATAAACTGTTTACTATCGATTGGACAATTGCCTCTCAAAAGGAATTTGATGCCAAAGCCAAACAGATGACACCTTATGTGACTCAGGATGTAGTCAAAAATAGTTTAGATTTCAATGCTGATCCCGATAAAATGATTACACAGACAGGTGTGGTGATGACCTATGATCACATGGACTTCTTACCCACCTCAGCAAGTGCCAAAGCAGTGAAGGGGAAGGTGATTGTCTTTGTTAAAAGCCACCTCAAGGACTCGGCAGACGCCACCACACGTTTTGTCTATAATGTGACCTACAATCCTAAAACAAATCTTGTGACACAATTAGATCGGATTGGGACTTATCAATTACAAAGTGATAGTAGCGTGCTATAAACTAGATAAAAATTGAAAAGATCAATTAAAAATTAATCTGCGTAGAAAGATACTTATGGCATAGATGTAAATTGACAATGATGTATTAAACGTTTAGACTTCTCTTATAATTAGTAAGAAAAAGGAGAAGAAATGTTTAAGAATGACTCACTTTCAATTTTCATTCGCCTTTGTTTATCTGTTGTTGGTACAAGTATAATAGCACTGGGTATCGTATTTTTTCGCTTATCGAGTCTGGGAATAGACCCCGCGACAGCCGCTGATATCGGTATATCAAATACTTTTAATTGGTACTTAGGAAACTATCAACTAATCTTTAACGTGATTTTATTTCTGACTATTTGCATTTTTGATCGCAGTCAATTTGGCATTGGTACTTTAATTAATATGTCATTACCAGGATACATTGTTGGCTATCTTACGCCAATATTGAGTAGGATAATTTTTCACACATTTAGTAAGAGTTCTATCCTAGAAATTATTATTTTGTTTGTTTTTGGTATGGTTCTTTTTTCATTAGGCATTAGTCTATACACAAGCGTCAATTTAGGGGTTTCTCCTTACGATGCTGTCGCCCTGTCATTTGAAAAAAAGGTTGGATTAGTTATCGATTAACTAGGTCTATTCAAGACTTGCTTTTCTTTACATTAGCACTTTTATTTGGTGGACCATTGGGAATTGGAACATTTATTATAGCATTCACGACAGGATACTTCGTACAAAGTTGGCGTTTCTTTTTTAAAAATATTTTGATCAAATATAACTAGTTCCAACCCAAAAACATAATTTCACCGTGAAATGATATGAAAAAAACCTTAACCAGGAATTTCGATTGGTTAAGGTTTTTAGATTGTTTTTCCAACATAGAAACGTTTGTTAATTTCATAAAAATCAAATGTTGCTAGAGTATTGTTTTCGAGATGATGAATTGCTCCTTGAGCCGGCATCAGATTAATGGGATACTCAAACGTATCACCAACTGTTAATACAACCACAGGTTTATGAGTGGCGTAAGCATATCCCATTTCCCAAATTGTACCAGTATCTTGATCTTTTGCGTCAAGTAAAGCAACGACAATGTCGGCATTATCGATTGCATTAACATCGTCATCAAAAGTGGCAGTAGCCCATTCCTGATCAGGATTGAATTCACAATCTACAATCGGATTTGAGCCTTGGTACTGGTGAAGTAAGGGCACATGAACATGAGCTACGGTTGTATTTTTGAGTAAGGAACTGAAAGAATCTTTCAGAATTTTTTCTTGAAGTGGGTTAAACCAGCCTCCGGCTAAATAGATTGTTTTACCTTCATGGTGCTCAGCCGTTTCGGCTATAGCATGTAATTCATTAATCAGTGTCATAAGATGGTTTTCCTTTTCTTTTTTGGCTCAAATAAATGATAGCATATATTAAAACAATTCTGATAGTGGTTATCCACGACATAACATTATTTTGCGGTAAATGAATGAGAATCAAGTAACAATAAACTTTCGTTATAGTATTTTTTGCCATCAAACAGAGAATTCGGCTCTTCACCATAGCTTCTGAACCCCAATTTACAATACAAATGCCGTGCACTATTGTTATCCGTCAAACATGTCAATTTTATTATCTTTAAATTCGGCACAGTGAATGCTTTACGAATTAAACAAGTCAGCAGATTGTAGGTTAATCCTTGATTGCGGTATTCTTTTAAACATATTACCGAAGTGATTTCACCTTTGTGAGCTTCTTTCATATTGGTCTGACTATTAAAAACGGCAACATTTATTAGTTTTGTGCCATCATAGAAGCCCATAACAAAATGTTTAGATGAAAATTTGACTTTATTTTTAAAGTAATCATCAGACTTAATAGCTTCTTCTTCGTAAGTAGATCCAAAATAAAGTGGATCACTTCGTAAAGCTTTGAGTCGAATTTCTTTGTACAATAAATAATCTTTTTCACTTAATACTAAGCACTTCATTTTTTGGCCTCCAGTTTTTTAAAAAAGATGCTAATGTGCATTTACAAAAATAAAATAAATTATATTTTTTTACAGTGTTATAATTGAAAAAATATTTTAAAAAAATTATACAACAAAAAGAGAAGGATGTTTTTAAATGAATAAGTTACTACTTACTGCTTATGGATTTTCAACACCAAAAATTATAAATGTTGCTCAAAAAATGATTCAAGAGAATAAAATAACAAAGGCTTGTATTATTTCCACATCTTGGCCAAAGGAAAAAGAAAAGCACCCTCAGATGCAAAAAATAAAAAAGGATCTCCTCAGCATGAATATACAGCAAGTAGATTTCTTAGATGTGGAATTTGAAGATGCTAACAAACTCTTTGATTACGGCCTAATTTTTCTGAATGGGGGCTATCCATTTTACCTTTTGCATTTCATCAAAAAAAGTGGTGCTGATCAGATTTTGAAGAGAATAAACCAAAATGGAGGACTTATATTCGGTTTAAGTGCCGGTTCAATTATTTTAGGCCCTTCCATAGCTCTGATGCAGTACCTTTATCCCGAAGATAATCATTTTAATGACTCGAATTTAGATGGCCTTAATTTAACAGATATTCATGTGTATCCACACTTTAAAGAAATGCTAACCCGCGATCCTACAATAAAAGATAAAATTAATAAATATGAAAATGAAACCGGAATTAACATTACAAGACTTAATAACGACCAAGCCTTAGCAGTTAATAACGACACTCAAACTTTTTTGGATTGAGTTACATTGAATTATTTTTTGTAAATTAACTAAAGCTCATCCCGTTGGATGGGCTTTTTTGTTTGCCTCAGGAAAAACCATTTACCTTTATGACAATTTTTTGATTCTTGTTATTCTGTGCGTGTGTTGATAACACAACAAAGAAAAAGGAGGACTTTTTGAATGAAAAAGTCAAATGCACATAACGAGTTTCTATGGGAGCGTCGTCCGAATTCACGCTTACAACAAACATTAGCGGGATTGGTTGCTTCATTACCAATGTGGTTACCGACTGTTGCCTCAGCGGACATTGGTGACGCTGCCAAAACAAGTGGTTCAAAGGTCATCACAATTCTTTATATTGTGTTGATCGTTGTTGGCGCTATTTGCTTATTGATTGGCTTCATCATGCGTGCTACTGGTAATGAACAGATGGCGCAAAAGAGTAACAGTAAGCTAATGCACGCCATGTTTGGTATTGGTGGTGGTGCCTTAACTGGCCTACTGTTGACATGGATTTGGCAAACAGCCACAACTGCTGGTGGCGGTAACGTCATCAACTGGCCATTCTAAACGGGGGAATAAGATATGTTTGGAAAGAAAAAACAAACTAGTATCGGTGATCCATTTTTTGCCCGCGTTGAACAAACTGAAATTGATCTCAATGATGAGGTGATTCAAGACCTGGCTGAAAAAAGTGGGGTAAGTGAAAGCTGGCCGACTGGCCGAATGTGTCACTGTCAGGGCTACAACAATTCGCTGCTGGTTTAGTCAACGACGTCGTGCGGGCAGGTGATCATGATGTTCGTTTAGGCAACGTTGTCTACTTTATTACAAACGAAAAAGGTCGTGCTGAGCCAACAGGATTAAGTTGGGAAAGGGCGACATTAACAGCAGGGTTTGAAAACATTGTTGTTAGTACCGCTGATCATGTTTTCAACGACACAGAAATTCGTCAAGATGAAGATATGACTTATGACATTATTGTTGAAGCTCTACAACCGCTGATAAATGCCGTGCTTGCTCATGGTAGTCTGTCATCAGATGATTTGCCAGATTTACCTTCTGAGGAACAGTTTAGACAAGCGCGTGAAACTGGTGAAGTCCTAACAGTTGAGCCTAATAAGTTCCAACGCACAACGATTGAAGTCAAGCCACCACTGGTTCAAGATGTTGACAATGAAACTAGTGACCAATCACAGGAAAAGGTCGTAAAGACTGTACCTGCTATTCCTAAGATAGTTGAACAGCCAAAGCAGCCTACAAGTGGTGAAATAGTGAAGCCAACTGTTCAAGCTGTTGTTCCGACTCAAGACAACTCAGAGGGTGCCATGACTGAAAGTGATCCCAAACAGAAGTTAATTGATCGTGTCAACCTGGCACCAAATGCTTTTGAGATAAGTGATGTCAAAGCTGATTTACCTGCGGAACACCCCGATTACGTGGTTAGTCGTTTGAACGCAGACAAAGCCAAAGCAAATGACTTTTTGAATGATACCAGCAACATTTACACGCAAAAGATACGCAAAGCGATGTCCGACTTCTTGAAACAACAACAAGCAAAGACGAAAGTAGCAGTTGAACAGTTACGTGACACTAATGTTGCTGAGACGGTTGATGCACAAATGAAGGAAGAACGGGCAACTGAGTTTGAAACCCGTTATGCGCAAGCACATCAAGCTCGTGAAGCAGGCTATCGCACGGCTGTGGAAGATGAGAATGCGCGTCATGATAATACACTCAAAACGCTAAAGAGTGACTTTGTAAGCGACTTAGAGGCTTTGAAAGTATCTGTTAATCAAGAGCTGGATAACTGGTTTATAGAACGTTCTAAAGATTTACAAAGTAATCTTCAAGTCACAGTGGACGATCAGGTCTCAGAAGTGATGTCACAAGCACAAACAGAGACGCTAACCAGTCTTAAAGCTTTGCGTGATGAGTTATTAGCTCAAAACACGCAATCCTTGCTAGACATGCATCAAAAGCTGGAAGAAGACATCAGTAACAAGCGGTCGCAATATCAATCAGAGCATGAAAAAGCGATGATCAGTGCTACTGAGTTAGAAAGTGCTAAAACACATGCTGGTAGCCTCAGTGAACTTGAGCAACAAGTCCAGATTTTGAAGCAAACTAATCTAAACCTCGAGCAACAATTAAAAGGCAAAGATGCTGTCAATAGTGATGAGGTTTCCCAACTTCGTCAACAGCTACAAATGCTTCAAAATGCCCCAAAGACAACATCACATGATGAAACTAACCAACAATTGATGACTTTGTTAGCAGCGCAAATAAAGCAGCCTCAAGTTGAACAAAAGAAAACAAGTGCTTGGCAATCATCGGCGATTGGTTTCTTGGCTGTTCTGGCTATTGGTGGTGCGGGCTTTGGTGGTTATGCGATGGCACAACACAAAACCGATGCCACTGCACAATCATCAAAAGCAGTCTCTGCGAGTGGTCACAACGAAGGCAACGCAACCGTAACCTTAGCACCCGAATCATCTGAAGCTGGTTCTTCTTCAAAGGTAAGTGCTTCAAGTAGTCAATCAAGCTCATCAAGCTCATCAAGCTCACAAGCTGACACTTCTTCTACTTTAGCTGATCGCTACCATGTCGGTGAAGACGTAGATGCCACAATCAATGGTCAAACAGTCACCGCTAAAGTCGTTTCGGTACAAGACAAAACCATCACAGTGCATCATGATGGCTACGATTATGTTGTCCCGTTTGACAATTAGGCGGTGAACTATGGCAATCAACATTAAACAAGTCAAGCGCCGTCGAAATAGAGCGCAACCGAGACGTCCAAATTACCATCGTTTGAAAAGGCACCATCCAATTCTAAAAACACTGTTATTAGCCATGTTTGGCATCTTAATTGTCACTGGCGCTGTGATTTACGGTAACCATACGCAGTGGCAAACAGCGCAGAAGGTTCAAAAAGCTAGTCATAAGGCTGTTGCTCAAGCAAAAAAACAACCTGTTGTCAAAGCAAGTCAAGTCAAACAAGTGGCGGCACAGAAAAGTGTCAAACCTGATTACTCAGGGACTGGCGGTTTATCTAGCAAAGAAGATATGTTGAAACTAGCCCAAAGCAATCAAGCTGAAATCCTACGTGGACATGTGGCTGTGCCAAGTTTTAGCATTAGTGAGCCAATCTATGAAGGCACTAGTAACCACGTCTTAGCCATTGGTGCGGGCATGAATGCACCCAACCTAAAATTTGGAACTGGATTAGTGCCAATATTTGCTCACAATATGGGTGATTATAATGCCGTGTGGCCATACCATCCTACCAAGTTTAGTGCCTTACAAAACATGACTGAAAAAACCATCATAGGGAAAGATATTTATCTCTCTGATGGTCATACAGTTTATCGTTATAAAGCGACCAAATTGGATTATGGTATCGCTGTGGGCGCGATGAATCAAGAATTATCTATTGAGAACACAGGCAAACCAAAGGTTAAATTGGTTGCTTGTTTGGAAGATCAAGAATTTTGGCAGCAGGTTAAAGCGAGTCACTACACAAATTTCACCGCTAAAAAGCGAATCGTACTGACTGGTGAATTAGTTGGTCAACAATCAATTAATTCCCTGGACAGCAGCTTAAAGCAACAACTGCAATAAAACCTATAAAGGGGGTCGGGATTTACGACCACTCCAAAAATCGGAAGAGAGAATATTTATTATGTCACATAACATTAAACGCAAAACAAAAGTAATCGCAGTATCGGCAATGGTGGCGACGTCTGCAATTATTGGCTTAGTCCATCCATTTGATAACCATAACATCTTCGCGGATGACTCAAAAAATTCTGACGCAAAGGGAACATCGGTCGATGTCGATCATAGTGAGTTGGATAAGTCCGTGGCTGCTGCTAAAAAAGCAGGCATGACAATCACACAAAATGCTACTGTGACTAAAGTCATTACAGCCAGTCAATACGCGGCAGAAGCAACTAAAATAAAGGCACTTTACGCTTCACAGAAGTCAGCTATTGATGCGGCATTGAAGAAGGCACAAGCTGCTAATGATGCTTACGATAAGGAAGAGGCACAATACAAGGTGGACAAAGCCAAGTACGATAAAGACAAAGCCCAATATGACAAAGACAAGGCCCAGTATGATAAGGATGAGGCTGCCTTTGAAAACGGGACTGATGTCAATACTGAAATGCAAGCGCTGACCCAAAATCATGATAATCATGATCAATATGATACTTTTATGACAGCAGACGTTAACCAAAAAACTGGTGAGTTCACACTGACTCATGACATGAATGATGGCGTGTCAATCATTGGTCATGGTGTTTTGAAAGGTAAATTTAATTGGAAAGTCACTTCAAAGGGCGATGGATCTGAAGTCATCATTGCAGACTCTATTACTTTAACGTCATACAAGTATACAAATGAACATTCTAACACAGCTGCTAATAAAAATATCAATTTCCACGTCTATGATAATTCTGGCAAGGAATTATTTGTTGTCAATCATGATGGCGAGAGCACCTTTACCAAAGACATCAATAAAACGGTATCACTGGGTAGGAGCTTTACTTTGAAACCTAACGAATCAACCGATAAGCAACAAATTTTGAAGGTTGATGATAACTGGGTTTATAATACGCATGGTCAAATCTATACGAAATTTACCAATACAAATAAGCAACCAACCGCACCACCACCACCCAAAGCTCCAACTGAACCTGCTAAGCCAACACCACTCAAGGGAACCTATGGCTTGACTCAATTTATTGTGACCCCAGAACCTAAAAAAGATGTTGATGCAGGTCAAAATGCTGGGGATAAGGATGGTTCTGATAACGGAAAGTCTGTGATTAAGGGTGATGAGTTAACTTATTCATTGAAGACAACAGATTTGCCAGCTGATCGCACTGATGATATGAAGACTATCAAGTACGTTGACACATTGCCAAAAGAAGTGGACTGCAAGTCAGCGAAAGTCTATTCCAAAGATGGCAAGACTGATTTAATCAAGTATTTCAAAATTAGTTATGATAAAAAGACACGCATGTTTAAAGCGGAAGCGAATGCAGATTATTTGAAACTGATTAACGCAGATAAGACAAAAGCTTTCGAATTACCAATTGTAGATGTCTATGCGATTGCCAATACTTCAAATGCTAAGTTCGACAACACATACGATATTTGGGAAAACGATTCAAAGACGGAATCAAATACCGTTGAGGACACCACACCTGAGATTAAGCCTAAAAAAGATGTTGAATCAGGCGAGGCAAAAGGTGACTCTGACAAGTCAATTGATGGTGATGAAATCAAGAAGGGGCAAGAAATTACTTATGCGCTAACAGTTAACGACTTACCAGCCAACCATGCCAGCGATTTAAAGACATTTAAATACGTTGATACATTGCCAAAGGAAGTGGATTATAAGTCAGCGAAGGTCTATTCAAAAGACGGTCAGACTGATCTAACTAAGTATTTCAAGATTAGTTATGATGAAGAGACTCGAGTCTTGACAGCTGAGGCTAACGCAGACTTTTTGAAGTTAGCGAATGCAGATAAAACAAAAGCCTTTGCCTTACCAGTGGTTGATGTTTATGTAACAGCTAACAAAGATAATGCCACGATTAAGAATACGTATGACATCTGGGAAAACGGTTCAAAGACGGAATCAAATACTGTCGAGAACAAAACGCCAGGTGTTACACCAACACCCACGCCAAATACGAGCTATGTTGAAGCGCCAAAGGGTTGGTTATATGGGGCGATTGCGGCGATTGCACTAGCAGGCGCAGCCTTTGGATTTCGCAAGCCAATCAAGAAGTGGTTCCACAAATAACAATATTTGACCGTGCCTCAGGGAATTTTTTTTAATTTTATCATTATCAATCGATAACACAATGAACAATATACCTTGTTTTGTTCTTCACAAAGTGGTATATTTAAGAAGATTAGAAGGGGTCTTGACATGCAATATTAGTAGTTTGCTTTCAGAATTATTACAGTTAACCTGCAATAAATTATCATATCTCACTTCATATATTTTACTGTTGTTGCGTGGCTTTTCAGAACATTTTTCCTAAGTTAAACAGTGAATCTTTACGCCAGATTTACTGCGTAAATAAAGCCGTCCATTGATGGCTTTTTTTTGTGTTTTTATAAACAAGCGCACTTGTCAAGCCAGATAGACGTAGAAAATTGACGGCGACTATGTAAATTGATTAGCGCCATAATATGAGAAAATAAACCAATATTTTTAGTTAAAAACAAGTCTATTATGTATGTCAATATCAGTCTAATGGCTAATATAAACATACATATAAGACAAACATACATACGTTTATGTTAGCCACTATATACACAAGTATACAGATGTATATATACATCTATATGTTAGCCAATATACTAGTTTTATATAAACTAACATAAATACATTACCTACGTACTAAAACCTTGTTATAACACTATTTGCTCAGTTGTTCACTTTTGTTTTTCTTAACATTTTAACTATTGACCGAATGTCAATTTTATAGTGTTATTGAGAGAAGGAATAATTACCACATGACTAAGAAAAACCCAAATTCCAAATATGGTCGCCTTAATTTTACAGAGCGCGTTACCATCAAAAATATGATTGACGCGGGTAAGACCAATGCAGAAATTGCTCGAAAGCTAAACCGCCCTCGAGCTACCATTACACACGAATTGCAGCGTAATGCCCGTGTCATGACTTGGCATGGCAAAAAGAAAGTATTGCGCCATACCTACGAACCTGTGCAAGCGACAAGACGTGCTGAGTATTACCAATCAAAGTCGCATCGTTCACAGCCTAAAATCACACCTAAAAAACGCGAAAAGATTGATTACTATCTCAAAAAGAAACATTGGTCGCCAGAACAAATTACACACGGTGTGCCACGAATTGGCGTCTGCACACGAACAATCTATAACTGGATACTTAATCGTAACCTGAGTGCAACATTAAATGATTTACCGCTTAAAGGCAAAAGACGCAGGCATCTAAGAGCCAAACCAGTTAATCCAGAACATAAACGGATGATGATTGAATCGCGTTCAATTCACAACCGTCCAGAAGTCATCAATAATCGCTCAACATTTGGTCATTGGGAAATTGATGGGGTGATGAGTCCTCAAGATTCTCAATCTTTCGTGATCACATTTGTGGAACGAAAAACACGTTTTATGGTTGGTGTCAAAGCTAAAAGTAAGAGTTCAGATGATGTCAAAACAGCCATTGATACCTTTATGTCAAGGTTTGAGAATGTTTGTGACAGTATAACATGTGATCGTGGCACAGAATTCACCAGTAGTTTATTTATTTACAGCATTGAAGATACGTACGGCAAAAAGTTATATTACGCTGATCCACAATCACCAGGTCAACGAGGTACAAACGAACGCATGAATCGTGAATTAAGGCGTGTATTTCCTGCTGGTTATGACTTTACTAAGATTACTCAACGTAAGCTTCAAAACGCCATTCAGGACATCAATGAGCGTCCTAGAAATGTGCTCAGGTTTAAAACCCCTGAAAAAGTCTTTACTAAGCGAATCATGGCAGCTTAATCATCAAGAGATGCTAAAAATCGCTAATTGTTAAGACAGTTCAAAGTCAATAGCTTTGGGCTGCATTTTTGCGTATAATAATAGCCAGATAAACACGAATTTAGGGCTTGATTGGCTTAAAAAAGTCAAAATGACAATGCAAAAACTAAATATGCGATCAACATCAAAAATAAATTATGGTAGCTGAAATTTAGAAACGCAAAACCGCAAATAGCACAAAAACAGTCTTTGTATTCAAATTGTAAACAAATCCGCTATCACAACAGCGACAACGGATTAGCGAAAATAAAATCAATTTTTTTAGATTATTTGTTACTTTAGGGGTTGACAAATTCAGTTCGTCTTTTAGTTAACATAATATATATTATCAAAAGTAACCATTTTAAGGAATTTGCAAGCGAATTTTTCTTTAACTTAAAACGTAGTCTATCAATCTCACGCTGCTTTTGATACTGCGTTTTAAGTTAAAATTTTTCTGCATCTACAATTTGTTCTGGTGGCAATAGTTTTGAATTATTGCCACATCAGACAACTTTTTGGGTAGCGAAAAATGGACCACGTAAGGCTAAAATATTTCCTTGCTTTAGTTCTCGTGAGATTGCTGATTACGAATGATTGAGTTTTCTTGCAATTTCAAATTATGTTAGTTTTTCGTCATTCCACATGTGCTCAATCAAATGCCTGTCATTGTCTTTGATGCGTGGGTACTTAACTTGGTCTGTTCTGATGGTAACGACGTCTGTTAAGATAGTAGAGTTAAATGGTCTGAAATTGAATAAAAAAAGCCCATCGATTTGAATGCGCTTTGAATTTATATTTACATGTAGTAAAAATGATCCATGATCATTAGTTCATTTTTAAAGGCGTAATATCTCCCTTTTGCCCATAGTGAAGTATTCTCAAATACTCTCCCCACACTCTTGACTGTCCGATGTCGCTATTCATCCATTCTTGTCGGCTGACAATATTACCGGAATATTCAGCATTGAATGTGTAGGGAATATAATCAATGGTTGCAGGTAAATATTTGGTTAATGTCCGAAGTTGCCTACCAGTTGCATGACTCTTACAAATAAACATAAGACTTTTTATTTGAGAAAAATCAAATACATTCAGTGCGAATTTAACATTTTCCAATGTGTTTGTGGACGACTTTTCGTAGACAATTTGTTGTGGAGAAACACCATTGCTGATTAAATAATCAATAATAACGTCCGCCTCGGTTTGATTGTCAAATTGCCACTCAGGATGTTTTTTCCCAGTTAAACTGTTACCTCCCGTGACAATGATTTTATCAACACCAGTTTCATTGTATGCCTCTAATGTTTTTTCCCAATGCCCTGGATGTGTACCACTAAACACAAACAAAGCATCGCATTTTATAATTGATTTTTTCGGTCCAAAAACAGTATTTGTTAAAAATTCTATTTCGGATTCGGATAATTTAGGAACTTCTGGACTTTTTGGAATAATCGGATTCATATACTTTTCTTCTTTTCTTTTAATTACTGGTATTATAGTATATTTCCTTAAATTTGAGTACATTTATTCCGACTTTGACGGCATACCAAAATCAAAACCAGCCTGTGGCTCAATGTTGAGTGTATCAAGACTACCGTTGATATTGACAACAGCCGTATCTGTATCACTACGCTTACCAACACTCTTGCGAGTTGAATAAGTTAAGTTTCCTAAAGTCTTACCAGAAAGCGCTAGGCTTTCAAAATTGTTAATTGTTGCTTTAACCATGTTTCTAAATTCTCCTGTATTTTAAATTAAAGTTTTGCATCTACCGACACTGTAATGTCGTACTTATCACGCAAAGGTTGTAAATCTTCAATGAGTTGTGCATATTGTACTGTTTGACCAACTACCTTGCAAAGCTAAGGATATTTTCTTATCCCCTGCATTTTCTTTTTCACTCATAATATCGTTTAAACGTCCTTTCTAACTGATGATATTCATTACGCATATACTCACTAGGCGCTTTGTAGTTTTCTTCTGTGAGCAAACCTATAAGACCTTGTCGCTCATTAAACCATTTAATAAGCGCTATGTCGGTAGATAACAAATGTTCATCATCTATGCTAAACCTGTGTTTAGGTTTAGCAATTATGTTTAAATTATTCATTGACTACCAACTTCCATAAAAAAAGCCCAAACTAATTTGTCTGAACTTAATATAATATTCAATTATTTATTGTCTCTCCTCATGAGACAAACATTTTTTGTAAGAAACCTTTTTTCTGCTCTTTGAGCAAATCTAACTTGCGTTGATGAAGTGCGATAGTATTATCAAAATTTGATAATAATTCAGCTATCTTTTTTTTCTTCCAAACTTGGTAATGGAATGGGAAATTCAACTAATACGTTTTGATTCAAATGCTTAATTGTTCCACCGGTAGATTTTTTATCTGCAAAATTCAAGAGGAAAGGTGCTTTTAAATAGTGAAACAAGTATTTGCTATTTATAGTAATATCTTCTTTCACTTTGACGTTAAAAACACCTGCATTAAGAGTTGCAGGCATAGTTAAACCTTCAACATAAGCAACCTTACCAAGAGTTCCATCTTTTGTAATTAAGATGCTTTCATTCGAAATTTGAATTTTTTTATCTTGGTCAAAACGTTCTTTTTCCACAACCAGTCGCATGCCAAATGAAGCCACCTTCATGCAGCGCGGCTTGTTTTCTAATTTTACGAATGGCATGAATTTGATAAGGTCGAAGAACCATCAAAAACTTTTGGTTTTTCTGATCATCAACCAAAATCGTATATTGACTAATTAATTCATGGGCATCAGGTATTCTCAAAACAATACGAGCAAAATCAAACAAATCAGGAACCGGTACGTTTTCTTCTGTACGCCAATTGAACAAAAATTTAGTCATTCGCTGATAAGCGGCATCAGTATCTTCACTCGGACGAGCAAAATATCGTGTATCAACCTTGTTCGAAACAACGAAGAGTTACGTTGCCGCATAAATACCGTTAAAGAAACCATCTTGAGCATACCGCTGAATCTGATGATAGGCTTGCATGTAACCATCTTTTGCAGATTCTTTTTTTAGTTCAATATGGATAATTGGCAAACCATTAATCAACAGTGTCACATCACCTCTAGTGCTGCGTTCAGTATCTGGCACAATCTGGTTAACAACCTCATACGCTGAGGTGCCACCGGCAATATCTTTATTGCGAAATACTTCAAGACTAATCCGCTCACCTGTTTCTCGTTCTAACAGTATTTGAGCAACACCATTTTCACCTCGCAACCATTGTGAAGCTAAAAAAGGTGAACTGGTTAAACGCAAAAATTCAACTTTTACACGATCAAACTCAACATCAGTTAAGAGCTCACCTTCTAACAAAGCTGTATTCAAACGATTAAGATGGTTTCTAAAATTAATCCAAAGATCGGCTTCTGTTTTTAGTTCTGGTCTATATCGCCATTGATTCTCTTGCTCGCTTAAAATATGAATAAATTGATTTTCAATTGTTGATTCTGATGGCATGGTTGAAGGATCCTTAATTTAATATTGCATAACTTTTAATCATCAAAAAATGCTAATAATCTTATTCTTCTATTATGCCACGAAAAGTCAATCAAAATATGCTTTTCCCTAGTAAAAGTAGCAACTTTATCCTTCATTAAATTTATTCATGATCCTGTAATTGAATAGTCTGGTGTTAACTTATTGCTTTTTAAAAGTGCTCTACTTTGATAATTTGAAATAAAAAAACAAAAACAGATTTTTCCATTTTTGCTCTAGTCATTATAATTTTAACAATATTGATATTTAGGCCACATGTTTAAAAGTTAATGTCACTTGTTGCCATTTTCAGAGTATATGAGCCTAGTTAATCTCCAATCGTCAGAATGTTTTGCTTTTAAAATCATTATTCCTATAAGTAAAAAAATTAAAAATTGTAAAATAACGGCGGAAATCGTACTTGGATCAAACTGTTGTGTTTTATAGGAGACTTGCATGCCATTCATAATAGTCAGAAAAAAATCAAAAAAGAAATGAGCAATCATAGGAATTAGTAAGCTACCAGTCTTAACATAAAGACACCCCAACATGAACCCAATGCCTGCCACACCAAACATTTGAAGTATGGTTGCCTCAATATTTTGGTTTGAAATATTACCAAAATGGTAAACAGAGAATAATACTGTTGAGATGACTAGACTGATAATCACGCCGTACTTACTTGATTTAAATGTTTTCAACAAATATCCTAAAAAAATTCCTCTAAAAATGAATTCTTCTGGAAAGGCAGCAGCCGTTCCGATAAATAAAGCTTCCCAGAAACGTTCTGGATTAAAAATACTCAATAATATTGAACTGATCAATAAAATAATGTGCCATCTCACCGTTCGTCTTGAAAATATAATTTTGAAATATTTAGGAACAGGTAAAATAAAACATAGTATTGCAGCTAGAAATAATTCAAACACTTTAAATGCCGCATCGTTTAACATGACACCTAGTCTTAAATCACCTGTGGGAACATTGTTCACTAGTCCTACGACAAAGTCTCCACCATAATATTCAATAACGTTAAATATTACGAAGCTAAAAATTAGAAGAATTATTTTGTTTTTAACACTATTGAAATTAAGCATAACACAATTTTATAAAAGTTGAATCTGAAAATCAATCATTTTCGGATAACTACAACTTCGACTAATTAAGTTAAAAGGCTTGATTTGACACTATATGCTAAAATCATGCCACTAATCATAATAATCAAAGAACACTAATTGCCTAACTTATAAAGAAAAAAGCGAAGTAAGTTTTGTTCACAATTGTTACCCGATTTTTACTGTTTTTACATATGTTATACTAGATGAAGCAAACAAGTTAAGACGGTGGCTATCCCGAACGGAGGTGGTGCTTATGGTGTAATCACTGTAAACCCAGATTCTAGGAAAGGAAATGCCTGATGTCCCTTTCGGACACACTGCAAACGTTACTAGCTTTTGGTATCTTTATCATCAGTTTACTAACGTTTGTAGTTCTACTAATAGAAAAAATTAGCAGAAAAAAATAACCGTCGAACTTTGGAGAGTCACGGTTATTTCCAATAACTAAAACTTAGCCACCGCCGAAAACGGGTTTGCTAGGAGCCATAGTTTGTGCTGTGGCTCTTTTTCATACACCCATTATAGCATATATTTTCTAAAACAACATTTTTGAATTTTATTCAGTTTTATATGTTTTATAGACATGTTTTAAATCAATGCAACGATGTTTTTACTGACAATAAAAACAGTTCTGCTAAACTATGGCTCACAGGAATAAACACTGCGGATACTTTATTAAGGTATCTCTCTAAACAGCATGATAGCTATATTCTCAAGTGCCAATCAAGAAAAGCATAGACTCTTTAGGGCTACATAACGAAAGCCAATAAGCACAAATTCTGATGCTCATGTTTAGACAAACTCTCTCTTTACTTCCGAACCAAAATATTAAGATATTTTAGTCATGACACAAACCAAAGATTATACGGTATAATGTAACTATTCTACGGTTATATTGATTGTGTATAAATTTATTGCTTTTGTGCAATTTCATTTTATTCATCAGTCAATGTACAAAGCCAATTCTGCATTCATTTTCAAATGTTTGTGAAATTGGTTTTTTTGTGCGTTTTTCTCATATTAATACTTTCTTAATATTTAAAAGCAATATGATTTAAAAAAGCACTTCGATTGTTACAAACGTGTTTCAACGTCTGTCCCAATCTCTATGCTCTTAAGTATACGTTCTTCGATTATAATTACCTACACTATCAATTGTTTATACAACGCTTTAAGAATATACCAATCTGAGTAATCAATATTTGCCATATTTAATATCTAAATAAGTGGAATCCATTGCGTTTTATTATTTTCATCTTCACTGGCATTATATATGAACTCTTTTGAGACAGAGCTATTAACATGTGAAGCATAAACAACCCTAAGATGCTCTCTTTCATTTGTAGATCTTTGAACTGATATAATAACGGTGGCGCTTGAAAGAATTGTCTGATTTTGATGGATTAATGATTTGTAGGAAATATTTTTTTGTTCCATTTTAATTTTATTCATTATGCTTCAGACCTTCATGAATAAGCTGTATACTAAAAATATGAATATACTAAATAATTATACGACCGTTTTTATCGATCGTGATGGTACTATCGGTGGTAACGGCCATTATCAGTCACTCAACGTTTTCGAACTTTTTCCTTATGCGCTTTCTTCAATCGCAAGATTAAAAGCACATGGAATGAGTGTATTTGCGCTATCAAATCAAACCCACATTGAAAAAGGCGATATGAACTATTATGATTTCTTCAATTCACTGATTAGAGTTGGGTTTGATGATGCGTTCATTTGCCCTCATTCCGAACAAACAAACTGTAATTGTCGAAAACCTAAAAAAGGATTAATTGAACAAGCTCATCGTAAATACAATTTTCAAAACAAACAATTCATCATTATTGGTGACCGATTTTCATCAGATATTCAATTAGCTCAGAATTGTCAAATATTGGGTATTCATGTTGCAACAGGTAAATTCGAACCTCAATATTTTATTGACAATCAAAATCAACAAAAAAAGAATATTATTACAGTTCAGAACCTCGAGAGTGCCGTAAACTACGTTCTTAGTAATTAGATAATAATATCATTTTTGAAAATATTAACTACTACTTACTGATCAATCACCTAACAACATTTCAATAGCCAACACCCCGTAATGTCTCTCCTGTTCGGGAGTATATATTTCATAAGTATCGTTAACCATTTTTTCGATATTATCAGTTGAATTACTACCAACCTTTGCACCATTAAATTGCGCATAGAGATCAGCAAACGTAGTGAACTTGTATAATTGTTTTACACTAACCGTTATTTGATTGTTATTCTCTAAATCAGTAAATAAGATTTTATGCCCAATTTTTAATTGTGCTCGCTTCTCATCATAGAGTCTTATTTCAATTGTTTTTGTACCCCGCTGCACTAAAACAAATTGATCGTGATTTAATCCCATTAACATAATTACCTTCTCCATCTTAAATGCCATTACCTATCATTATATACTAAAGGTTTTAATAGATTAACAGTAATAGGTGCTGAAGAGTTCCGGCTTCTACTAAGACATATAGCCCTAATGAAACATACACAATTAACTGAACTAAATCGCCTTGTTTATCAAAAAATGCCTTTACGATTGGTACGTTTACCAACTTATATGCTGCCACAATCACAGCCGTCAAGATAATAATAAACAAGACTAAAATGATCGGTAAGATTTGAAGATTTAGCATCGTAAAATATGGTATATATAGCGCCATATTATCGGCGCCACAGGCAGAAAAAGTGATTACCAACACGTTCCAAAGAATAGCGTCTGGTTTAATTATCTTTAATTTTTCTTCTATCTCTTCCCCTTCGTCTTCTTTACTAAAATACCCCTTTACCCCGATTATGATCGGAATAATACCCAACAATCCAAGAAGCCATTCCTCCGGAACTTGCTGTAATACAAGCGCGATAATAATTGAAGTAAGTACTAGTAATCCATTTCCTAAGTACGCGCCTAAAACAACTAATTTCGTATCTTGTTTTGTACTATATTTTCCAAAGAGCAAGAGTAGAACAACAAAATAATCCGTTGTTGTCCCTATATAAGAAAAAATTGCTGTCAATACATCTTTTAACATAATAGTCTCCTAATTTATACATGAATTTATTTTCATATATAAATAGTAACATACCTGCTGGGTTTTACAAGTTTTTATTATGATATCAAAAAAAACAAATTTTATTGGTTTCTTTTTGCGTAATATCATCATTCACGCATATGTCCCCACCACTACCGACTGGAGCCTCATCTCTAAAAGCAATGAGTCGCTTTATTTTAGTTTGATCGCTATTTAAATACATATTCAACGCAGCTGTTCTCTCGGCACAAAGGTTCATCGTTCCACATAGACCTTAAATACAAAATCCAGTATATATATCGCCATTTTCTGCCTCCAAGGCACTAACAACATGATGCGCATAGATGAATTCATTCACTTCTGTCGGACGATACTGTTTTTTAGCAGCTTCATATAGCTTTTGCCAAATATCCATTTTATCAAACCCCTGTACATTACTGAGGATATTATAACACATACCAAAGAATTGAATTAAAGTTACACATACGCTCATATGATAAATATGTGTGACTTTCAAATTCGCAGAATCTTTTGTTTTAATAATTCACCCGTTTAAGTCATGATATAATGGTCTAAATAACGAAACTCAGGTTGTAAAATGAATAACTGTGAAATATGTCGAAGAATAAAAATGATTAAAGAAGGCACTAATCCCTACTTTGTTGCTGAACTAGAAACAGGGTATGTTGTTATTGGTGATCATCAATATTTTGAAGGATATACTTTGTTTTTGTCTAAAAAACACGTAACCGAGCTGCATTATTTACAAACAGATTTCAAACGCAAATTTTTGGAAGAAATGTGTCTTGTTAACGAAGCCGTTGCGCTAGCTTTTGACGCTGAAAAAATGAATTGTGAACTACTTGGTAACGGCGACGCACACGTCCATTGGCACTTATTCCCTAGGCACAAAAATGATACGCCAACACCAGGGCCAGTCTGGTGGTTAAACAGGAAAATCATGTTCAATGAAAACAACTGCCCAACACAAGAAAAACTTACGCAACTAAGAAACAAGCTGTCTAGGGAATTAAAATTAGTTCTTCGTAAAAGTATATAAAAAAGTTACGTCTTTGCTTAAATAGCAAGTTTATACAATACCTTCTTTTTAGAACATGTTTTAATAATATACATGGAAAATTTTGCAAAGAAGGAAAAATTAAAAATGAAAATGAAGTGTGTTGTAATAGTAGATCCTGAACTGCCAATTGGTCTTGTTGCCAATACAGCAAGCATATTAAGTTGTTCATTAGGAAAAGCGCATCCTGAAATCAACGGAGAAGATACTTACGATAAAAATGATCAACTTTACCCTGGCATTGTCAATATCCCTATTCCTATTTTAAAAGCTGATTCAAATAAAATTAACGAGATTCACCGTCAAGCTAACCAGTATGAAGAAATTGAGGTTATTTCGTTTGTGGACGTAGCACAACAAGTCAATAATTATGAAGAATATAAAGCAAAGCTCAAGCAGAGTACAGATGAGGATCTTAACTTTTTGGGGATTTGTTTATATGGCAGCGAAAAGAAAGTCAATCATTTTAGCGGCAGCTTACCAATGTTAAGATAATTGTAATTGATACTTTTTTGGTGAAACACCGTGATATTGCTTGAAAAGTTTGTCAAAATGACTTTCGTCAAAAAAACCATTTTGATGAGCAATTTCCGACATCGACAAATTTGTATTATCTAACAAGTCCTTCACAGCTCTATTCATACGATAGTTCATCAAATATTTTGCTGGTGAGATATGAAAAGTTTCTTTGAACAAACGAGTAAAGTAATATTTACTCAATCCTGATATGTTAGCTAGTGTCTCTACTTTACACTCACTATGAAAATTATTAGAAATATAATGTTGAACACTTTCGAATCGTCTAGTCTCCATATTTTCTACTGAATTCACGGTCCAAAAAGATAATATTTCTTCATCATCGAGTACATTAATGATTTTCGTCAATATATTCGTAGGAGACAGTTCATATACAGCAGAATCCATAATCATTTTAACCTGCTGCATTTGCCTGCTAGTTAATTTAATCGTCATTGGTTGATTAAACTGATCTTCAAGTGCATTCGATGCTATATATAGCATCGTGTAGCGCCAGTTCACTATGTCTATTGGCTGACACCAATGGACTAACTGACTAGGAATAATGACCAAAGTATTCTTTTTAATGTGCCTCACTTTATCAATATTTGCAATACAACTGCCACCTTCAACAATGCCAATCGATAAAAAATCATGATATTGATATCTTGCAGTTTGAAGTTCGTGTGCGCATCTTTTTATAATTAGGTTCTGATTTACAAGGCTTCTACTGTAATTAATTGTCATACGATATATTATATCCTAACTTCTAGTAATTTAAAAAAAGCAGATGACAAGTCTGCTTTTTTAGTACGAAAAATATGTTAATCAATATCAATCAGATTATTTTTAACAGCCAAAGCCACGGCTTGAACTCCTGTTGATACGTTCATTTTGATGTAAATGTCAGTTAAATTAGACTTTATAGTCCGTTCTGAAAGATGCATCTCTAGAGCAATGAGCTTAATTTTAACCCCTCGAGCAACACGAGATAATATTTTAAGTTCTTTTTCTGATAAATTGTAGTCTTGTGTTTCTTCTGGACTTGTTTCTGTATGATTCTGAGAGAATAGAATGTCTGAAATCTGGTTTTGTAACACCATGTTTCCAGTTATTGCACTATCAATTGTTGTAAAAATCGTTTCGGTACTAGCATCTTTTAATAAATAACCCTTCGCTCCTAACTTCAACATCCGCTGTATATTCACAACATTATCAAAGGTTGACAGTACCACGACAGGAAGGTCCGGAAAATGATCATGAATGAAAGACATAACCTCAAAGCCATCCTTTTTAGGCATTTTAATGTCTAATAGAACTAAGTCAACTTGAGATTTCTTGATAATATCAATAGCTTCATCCCCATCAGCTGCTTCATAAGCAACATCGTAATCTGAATGACTTTCAAAAATTAATTTAATTCCTTCACGAATAATAAAATGATTATCAACAATCATTATCTTACTGGTCATTTTGCCACCTCAATTTAGTTGGAATTTGAATTTGAATTTGAATTTGAATTTCAGTCCCTTCACCTATATGGCTTTTGACTAATAGCTTACCTTCCAATTGTTCCACACGCTCTTGGATTGATTTAAGGCCAAAGTGCTTGTGTTTTCTTTTGCCATTTTCCACATTAAAGCCAACGCCATAATCAATAATGCTAATCCGTAATTGATCATCCATGTCAATTTTAACAATTGCGACATCTGTTTTGGAATGCCTAACCACATTTGTCAACGATTCAGAAATAATTCTAGATACTTCCTCGTACACATCTTCAGAAACACGCATATCTGAAGTGCTTTTTATGCGCACACTTAGACCATAATTTTCATAAAACACTTTTGACAATAACTCAAGTCGATCATATAAATTGATGTTTTTGCTGTTATCTTTTCGCATATCAAAGACAATTTCACGTGCTTCCTTTAGTGTTGTTCGTGACAATGAAATCGTTTTTTCTATCTCTTCACTAGCCCGTTCAGTTTTATCAGATGCCATCAAGGATTTAATTCCTTCTAATTGCATTGTCACGCCGGCTAACCCTTGCATAAGCGTGTCATGAAGATCTCGTCCAATACGGTTTCGTTCATTTTGCTTCGAAATTTCTTTGACTTCTGTATAGGTCAATTGTAACTCATCGAGTAAATGCTGAGTTTTAACTAACTCACTAACTTGCCTTTGATAGAATCGCCATGCCAAGAAAATAATTACATTGAGAAAAGTAGAAGCTTGCAATACAATCAACGCCATTAAGGGACCAAAATTGACCCACTCTATTATAAGAAACACAACCTGAAGTGGCACTAATAATAAGGCCATTTTTTTGAACTCGATGTTAAACAACGTCAATAATTGTAAACCGATTACTGGCAACATGCCCATATATAGAACAACTTCAGAAGGAATAAGCAAAATACCTGCCAGAACAATCAAAATAAATTGCGCAGAAATAAAGAATTTTTTACTAAAATTGATGACCGTCCTACTAAAAAAGTTTAAACACAAATGCAAAAACACCACATTGAAAAACAATGCAGAGTTTATTGATTGGACACCACCATATTCGGTTTTAAAATAGGACGCTAAGAAGTAAATCATCATACTCCAAAAAATCATTGGCCAACGGTATATCATCATGATATGCTTATTCATTTCAACATCTAGATTTTTTCTCATACGTAGATTTCCTTCCAAAAACATTCATACTCAATTATTTTATCATAGTACCAAACTTATAGAACTGATATTAGTGATTAATCGATTTTTACGTTAGGCAATATTTTATCCAACCATTTTGGCAGGTACCAACTCGCTTTTCCAAACAGATCAATCGTAGCTGGTACAAGAATTAGTCTTACCAATATCGCATCGAACAAGATTCCAGATGCTAATACTAATCCCATCGACTTTACAATGGCATCACTAGCGAAAATAAATCCAGAGAAGACCGCCATCATAATAAGTGCCGCCGCCACGACAGCTGGTCCACTATCTCGCATGCCTAAGATTACTGCCTGCCTAGTGTTCTCTGTTTTTAGATAGTGCTCGCGAATTCGACTGACCAAGAAGACTTCATAATCCATAGCTAATCCAAACATAATACCAATGACAAGAACTGGTAAGAAATTAAGTATTGCGCCCTTGGCTGGAATACCAAACAAGTTAATGAAGTGGCCATCTTGTGCTATAAACACAATAGCGCCCAATGTTGCCCCTAATGATAACACAAATCCAAGCACCGCAACCAATGGAATCAGCAAGGATCTAAATACGACTGTCAACAAAATGAATGCGAATAGCACGATAATAATTGCGAACTTTGGCAAAGCCTTCATTAATGCATCAGACATATCGATGTTGATGGCAGTAGATCCTGTAACATACAACCTTGGCAAACCTTTTTTTTGATTCAAGTCACGTATCTTATGAACGAGCTTCTTAGTTTTAACAGCATTGGCATCCGTTTTGGGAATGACCGTAATCATCTGATAATCGTTATCTTTACTTGGCATAGCTTGTGAAACAGTGGCTACATTTCCTAGATCTTTAATTTCATTAACACTATCGCTCACCTTTACCATGTCATCTGTTTTTAGTAACACGACCAATGTTGCTTGACTACCCTCGCCATAGGCTTCTGTCATCAAATCATATGCGCGTCGTTCAGTTAGTTTTTCTGACTTAACCGAATCGTTAGGTAGTCCAAGGTTAATATGTGTGAATGGTGTTGCAATAACACCCAGTACCACGACCACCAACATTGTTAATAGTAACTTATATTTGGTTACTAGCTTACCCCAACCACCTTCAATGCGCATTTTACTTGCAAATTGTAACAATCGGTTTGGCTTTTTGCCGGTAACTCGATCACCTAATACGACCAGCATCGCTGGTACAAAAGTCAAGGAAGTTAAAATTGCAGTAAGAATGGCCAAAGAAGCAGTAATACCCATCACTGAGAGCATATCAATGCCAAGGACTGTCATACCTAATAAAGCGACAATGACTGTTGCCCCAGCAAATATCACCGACGTACCTGCGGTAGACATCGCTGCCGATAAGGCATCTTTTTTTGATTTATTTTGCTGTAATTCTTGTCTGTAACGTGAAATGATAAATAAAGCATAATCAATTCCGACTGCCAATCCCATCATTCCAACTAATGACATTGAGAAAGTTGCTACTGATAAGAAGTTCGTTGAAATCAAAACCAACATCATACCAGTCACCAGACCCAATAGAGCTGATAAAATAGGAATTCCAGCGACCAATAGTGAAGCAAAAGTAATTGCTAAAATCACAAATGCAATAGCCAGGCCAACCACTTCAGCCTGCTCACCATTATCCATACCTGAAATCGTAACATCATTTGAAGTTAGTTCTGTTTGAATACTTTTGTGTCGTGTAATCTTTATTGACTTCTCTAATGCGTCAACTGTTTTTTCTGAAACATTTTCGCCTTTTTGCTTATATATCACCCTAGCTGTAGCAGTCATGCCATCTTTACTGTAACTATTTAACATAGCTGGCAAAATCACCATTTTGACATGGCTGTTTTTTTGTACATCTTGAAATAGTTCTGCCATGACTTGCTGATTTTTATCAGTAGTTAATGCTTTACCATTATTTGAGTGTAGTACAATTTGTACCTGACCACCATTTTGCCTAGTACTTGGAAACTCCTTTTCCATTAGTTTATTAGCTCTTTCAGACTGTGACCCCTGAATAGACATCCCCGCACTATCAAAATGAATACCAAAGCTAAGAGCCGCACCAACTGATACAGCAATTGTTATGAAAAATGCCACAATTGTCAGCTTGGCATGCCGATATATCCACCGTCCTAATTTACTAAGTAATTGCCCCATTAATATATTTCTCCTTCTAAGTTAATATATTGACTATATCAACAAAAAGAGACTTACACATCGTACGAAAGGGCACACTTTTTGCCCTTTAGGGCAATTGTGATTGATATGGTATACTAAGTAACTAAATACGAGGAGATAACAATGTTAAGATTAGAAAAAATGACAGCAACGCATTTTGATGACTATATGAGTAGATCAATCAAAGAATACGCTTTGGAAAAAGTGCAAGCTGGTAGTTGGACACAGGAAGATTCGCTGGGTAATGCAAAACTAACATATGACCGACTATTGCCAGATGGATTAAACACTCCAGATAACTTTCTCTTCTCCATTATCAATGATGACAACGTTATTGGCTATATTTGGCTTGGAGCAGACAGTGAAAACAAGAACATCGCTTTTATTTTTGACTTTGAAATTTACGATACCTATCAAAATAATGGTTTTGGCTCTCAAGCCATTGCACTAGCTTCCACAAAAGCAAAAGCGCTGGGGTTCACCTCAATTGGCTTACATGTTTTTGGTACTAATTCTCGCGCTATACATGTTTACGAGAAAACTGGCTTTGAAATAACTGATATAAAGATGCAGAAAAAACTATAAAAAAAGAGCAGAGATATAGTCAACTATATCTCTGCTCTTTTTCTATGCATATCTAGATTGGTTTATGATGTGTTTTGAATCATATTTTTTAACAACCTTTTGCAATCGTTCACGCGTATCACGTGACCATGCTTTTGTTGTTTCTGACTTACTGGTATCACTGGAATAAGCACCATACACACCACATCCATGCTCTTGTAGCGGTTTGAATAATTGATTCAATAAACTTGATTGTGTGACATCTCCCCACATAGCAACAAACAACGTTGCCTCACGAAATGACCAAGCATCAAAATCAGGCGACAACTGATTTATAGGACCATCAATAGCGCGCACTTCAATACCCATGACTGCACTAGATTTTAACATGGTATGCAATGCATTCAGTAAATGATCATCAATTTTAGTTAACAGTACATTTTTGACATAGACGTTATTCGCCCCTTCGTGTGGTAAATGCGGTGCCTGAACTAATGTATGATAACTCAAATTGCTCTCATCTTGCTTTTCAACTTTGGCGATGTTTAGTGCGTTAGTAAAATATTTTTCACACGAATCTGTTTTTTCGCCGCACCAGATGTTTGTTGCCTGAACCGCAATAATACTTAAATTACTGTCATTTTTGGTTAGCATTAATAAACTACTCATATCTTCAGTCGTAGTTGTTATCCAAGAATGCCATGCAAACAAAAAATGTGATAAATCGAATACGTTATATGATAACTTTTGCAAACCGATTGGTACTCTTTGTCCTGATTTTGCTGGTTCGACTTTGTCGGCTTGAAAAATAAACTCAGTAACGATACCGACTTGTGAACCTCCGCCACGAATTGCCCAAAATAGGTCGCTATTTTCTTCTTTGTTAACATTACGCTTCTTGCCATCAGCGGTAATGATAGTTGCACCTAGTATTTGATCAGTGGTCAATCCTTGTTTCCGCACGAGTAAACCTAACCCACCGGAAGTTGCTAAACCACCAACGCCGGTGTCGCCAAAGTCACCACTAGACAAAACTAAATCGGCTTTACTAATTTTGTCAGCCACGTCACCCCAAACTGCACCGGCTTGGACTTTAACAAGACCTTTAGCCTCATCAAGTATGTTTACTTGGTTCATCTGTGATAGGTCAATAATGATACCACCATCATTAACTGAATAATTAGTTATGCCGTGCCCACCACTACGAACAGAAAAAGGAATTTGATGTCCAACAAAACGCTGCACATTTCCAGCGTACTCAACCACGTGCGAAACTTGTTCATCATTTTCAGCCATGAATACTAATCTAGGATGCCCTACCTTAAAATAATTAGAACTAACAGACTCGTACTTACCGCTATTTTTTGTAACTGCTATGTTACTTAATGTGGCGGGTAACGCTGGCCATTTCTGTTGATTATCACTGTCTGTCATTAGACTAATTTCTCCTTTACTATGAACTAGCTCAATGTATTTTCACGTTTTGAATTATTAGCAAGAAAAAATAAATAAGTTAAAATCGCAAACGCAACAAAAAATAAAAATGGTAACTTTATGTTGATTTGATAAATAAATGAACCAAACAATGGTGACACAATTCCAGCTATTGCTTGGGTCATAGCAACAGTACCTGCAACTGCTCCTTGTTGATCCTGTGAAACAACAAGTGAAGCACCAGCAGATAGTGAACTCATTCCAAACGCAGCTCCTGCACCAATCAAAATGTAGCTTACCACTAACATCCAAAAGGCACTAGCTACAGTAATCAATAATAAGCCAAGCACAAGTAATGGAATTCCGACAATCATCATCTTACGAGCAGAAAAATTTAGTACTTTAATTTGCAAAATTTGTGTCAACATTAATGTTACGCCTAATATAACAAACAGCAGAGACGAGGTCTTCGCACTTTGAACAACCGTTTGACCAATATTGTCATGTAAATATAGCGATGTTAGTAACTGTAACCCAACCACAACGAACATCACAGAACATCCAACTAACAACCAGCTCAATAATTTAACCGAGAAAAACTTTTTTGACCCAGTTTCTTTTTTGTCGGTAGCGTGTGCTTCGTTAATTGATACCTGTCTTTTGGGTAAAATAGCCGTCATAATAACGGTAAACAACAACAAGAGAACAATGGTTGTATAAAAAGGCAAATATAGATTACCAGTTGTTGAAATCAGCCCACCAATAATTGGCCCCAAGACCATTGCTAACCCTGTTGCAAAGCCAAGGGATGACATGTCTTTTGCACGATCTTTGGTCGTTGAAATATCTGCCATATAAGCATTTGCCGCCGTTGGTGTCGTTGTCATGAATATGCCTAGCAAGAACCTAGTGCCCATCAATCCATAAAAGAATAATGGTACTGCTTTTGACGACGCAATTGACATATGAAACAAGATCACGTAAAGAATGAAGAATACCCCCATCCCGAACAGTCCAATAATCATCACGATTCTACGACCAAATATATCACTCATTTTCCCCCATATTGGTGCAAACAGTAACATTGCCGCAGCACCGAGAGAAATCATAATACCAATTTGACTTGGTATCATGTGTGCTTTAGTTGAAATTGCTGACAAAACTGGCATGGTAATGTAAATTCCCAAATACGACACCAGTGTCGCAACAAAGAGTTTCTTTTTCATAAAATAAAAAATTCCTTTCTTTAATCAAATACTCTAGTGATTAATGTAAAGGAATTTCATGTGGTATACTGCTCTATTTTGGTAATTCTAGCCCAATCGTTCAATGAGCCTACTAAACTTAGTTTTTATAAAGTTGACGATACATTTTAGGTGTCATTTGTTTTTCCTTTTTAAAAAAGGCTGAGAACTTACTTGTATTCATATAACCAACTTCGTTAGCAATAAAAGTAATACTGGCCTGACTATCCTTTAGTAAAGTACAGGCATATTCCAAGCGCGCAGACATCAAGAAACTGTGAATTGACTGGTAATATGTGGCTTTAAACAATTTCTGCATGGTCGTTTGACCAATATCATATTGTCTAGCCAACTGCTGCAAAGTTAACTTTTCACCGATGTGATTCAGCAAATAGCCATGAATAGCATAAATTTTCTTAATATCTCTTGTTGGAAAATAAGTTTTCGGTAAAATAGCTTCGTGCGCCTCATCTGAATTAAGATATAATAATAATTCCGCTATTTTCAATCGTAAAAATTGCAATTGATTCGTTACTTCAACCGCTTCAAAATCTTTAAAAAACCGTTCAATAAACTCTGTTTTTATCAAGATATAATCTTGGTCGGATAAATAATACTTAGTAATGCTATCAATTAGCTGGTCATTACCAACAAGCCTTATAAAATCGTCACTAACTTTCTGGCGATTGATCAGCAATGTAATGCCTTGATATTGGCCGCTAACGCTAGAATAGTGATTATTATCATCAAAACTTTGAGCTATTTTCAAAAAACCCGGTTCCAAAAAAATTGTCTCTTGATTATTTTTGATTAAGTTAACAGATCCATTGTAGGAAAAATCTAAGCGCAACACTTGGTCAGAAAAAGTTATCGCCCCATAATACCTATCGAAAGAATAGTCATGTATCACCAAATCCAAGCCTTGTGTTAACTTTATCGCAATTGGTTGAAGATTTCCCGAATTACTAAATAGATTGGTTTTATTTACTTTATTTATGTGTTTTAAAAAATTTAAATAGTTATTTTTATTCGTCATCAAAGACTATTATACATAATTAATCCCACCATCAACTAAAATAGATTGACCGGTGATATAATTTGATTTTTCATCAGCCAAAAATGACACTAGGTTGGCAACATCAGCTGGTTCTTCACCACGACCCAATGCAATACCATCAATATATTCTTGCTTTGTCTCTCCTAATGGACGGTCGTAAATTTTAGCCATTGCAGCATCAATTTGATCCCACATTGGTGTCAAGACGATACCAGGGCAATAGGCATTTACAGTAATTTTGTCTTTTGCTAGCTCTTTGGCAGCAGCTTGTGTAATACCACGTACCGCAAACTTGGTAGCTGAATAAATACCTAGCAACTCAACGGCTTGGTGCCCAGCAATAGAACAAGCATTAATAATCTTTCCACCTCTGCCTTGTTTCTTAAATTGTTTAGCGGCAGCTTGAATACCATATATTGTTCCGTTGACGTTGATGTTGAAAATCTTAGTAATTTCATCAGGCTTAGCGTCTACAATGGCAGCAATTTGTGCAATCCCTGCATTGTTCACAAAAACATCTAATTGACCAAAGTCGTTCACAACGTCATCAACTAACTTGAACATATCCTCATGACTTGAAATGTCAACGTAGTAACCTTTTGAGTCATTACCAACTTCTTCGGCAACTTTCACCGCATTATCTTTGTTTAAATCAGCGACTGCGACAGTGAAACCATCTGATGCGAGTTGCTTAACAATACCCTCGCCAATTCCTTGTCCACCACCAGTAACAACTGCAACTTTAACCATGTGAATTTCCTCCTTTTTAATTACAACTACATTATAAACTTGTAAGCCTTTACATTCAAGTAGTGAAATAATTTTGTGAATAAATTATTTTATGCTAGTATAGAATAATAATTTCAATCATGCATATACTCGGTTAGCAAAGCTTATTTTTTTCAACAACATGTCTAGCGTTAAAAAAGCAAGTAACATCAAAGTTACTTGCTTTTTCATCTATATATAAGCTAATTGATACAATGCTTGTTGTAATACTAATTGGCCATTTACTAAATGCTCAGATTTTGTGTTTTCCGAAGGAGAATGGCTATTGCCTTTAATACTAGGGACAAAAATCATTGTGGTAGGCACATATTTTGCAATAATTTGAGCATCGTGTCCAGCACCAGAAATAAGCGACTGGTATGCTGAATTATGATATTGCGCAGCCAAAGCACTGTTATTTGCCAATTGATCACTTAATTTAATGGCATTCACATCCGTCATAATCGTTAAAATACTATCGTTCAATTCCGTCAGCTTTTTAACAGCTGTGAATGCATCATCTAACCTTTTTTGGCTTTTATGTCTTAAATCTAACGAAAAATCAACTTCACTAGGAATAACATTGGCAGCATTTGGTTGAACTCGTATTTGTCCAATTGTGTATCTCAACGCTACAAATTCATCTAAAACCGCATAAAGCTGATGAATCAATGTGACTGCTTTTTTCATTGCATCACATCTCATATTCATTGGCGTTGTCCCTGCGTGATTAGCAACACCGTAACATTTGATCAATAGCTTTTTCTGACCAACAATATCAGTCACTATCCCGATATCTTGTCTTTTTTTCTCTAATATTGGTCCTTGTTCAATATGCAACTCAATAAAAGCGTGGATCAGACCAGTCGCTTTTAATTCAGATGCTAGTTCCTTTAATTGAGTAACAGCATTTTGACGTGCATGATTAAAAGATAAACCTTCATGATCTCTCAGACCGTATACTGTGTCTTCTAACTTGTTCATGAGATACCGTGAACCTGTAAAAGCTGTATTAAAACGTGACCCCTCTTCTTCCGAAAATGAAACAGCAACCAATGGTATTTTGGGATGACCAAATTTTTTCATTAATGTGCCAATTGATATCAAACTTGCTAAAGTCCCATAAACACCATCTAACGGCCCACCATTAATTACAGTGTCCATGTGTGATCCTGATAATATGAATACTTTTTGGCCTAGGTTTTTTTCTGTTGTTGCATAGACATTTCCAATGTCGTCAACAAAAGTGTAAAGACCGTAGTCACTAGCAATCTGCATATACTTTTTTTGCGCCGCCAACCAATTTTCATCATATACACAGCGCGTCACACCATCAAAACTAGTTAAACCAATTTTTTTGAATTCGTTTAGTAAAGATACTATATTTTTCATAAGCGTTCAGTCTCGTTCAGCTTCATATTTCACAAAATTAAAGCAAACTAACGACGCCATCAATAATAATGCGGCAACATAAAAACTAATGCTCATACCTTTCGTAACATCAATTAAGAAGCCAGTCATGATTGGTGCAATAATTGATGCAATCATCCCCAAAAAATTATAAATCCCAAATGTCATTGCCAGCTGCGAATTTTTAGCATTAATCTTAATGGTATACAATAGCAAAGGATCTAATGCCATTTTTCCTGTTACCCCATAGACTAGCAAAGACAGTAACAAGACCATATCATTATTAATCGTTACGCCGACAATCAGTGAAATTGCCGACAAAGGAACTAAAATACATATCAATGTCTTAGTATTTTTCAAATGATCATTTATTCTAGCAAACAATAATGCACTTGGAATGGCGATAAACGGCACAATGGATGCTACCCACCCTACATTTGTTCCTGAAATATGCCGATAGTCTATCAAGTATAACGGTAACCAAGTAATCATTACAATCAGCCCATAAATTGAAGCAAAAAGCATTAAGTACGTACATGACAAATTACGTGTAAATAGCGCTTTGATGTCGATTGACTTAATTGCAGTCTTAGAATGATTTGGTTTAGTTGATGCATTAAACGGCTTGTCTCGTATAACCAATATATACAGAAGTCCAACGATTACAGTCGGTACGCTGATAGTGATAAATGGGTAGACCAATGAAAATGAAGCTGTAACACAAGAATACTGGATAATAATGTGCCAAGAATTTGCCCAAAAGCCTGTCCAGAATTAATTAAAGCTGTTCCAAAAGTTAACTTGTTTTTCGGTAATACTTGCGAGGATAATCCATACGATGCGCCATAGAAGCTTCCTTCACCAATACCCACCATTGCTCTAGTAATTAAGAATAGTCCAATAGTTGTGACTAATCCAGAAAATAAGGTCATCACACCAAAAAATATGAAACCAAGTCCAATAATCCATTTTTTACTAAAGTAGTCTGCTAAGGTAGAAAAAGGCATTTGCACGATGGTATACGTTAAGAAAAACAAGGACGAAATCAAACCCAGTTGGCTATGATTCAAGCCAAATTCTGACTGAATAGCTGGCATAACAGGATTTAATATTGTACGGTCTGCATATATGAATATCCAACCAAAAAAATTTAATAAAATAATAGTGACCCAACTATTATGCCGTTTATTTATTGGGTCTATCGTATTTTCCATGTGACTTCCTTTTTGAATTCATCCTAAGCAGGATTACTTACTCCTGTTAGTGTTGAAGACGGTGAAGCAGATCCATCTAATACCCGGCCAGGTTTTGCTAAATAAGCTTTACGCCCGGCATTGATTGCTAATTTGAATGCTTCAGCCATCAAAGGAATATTTCCAGCAGTTGCCATTGCTGTGTTGGCCATAATGGCATCTGCCCCCATCTCCATAGCTTCAGCAGCTTGACTAGGTTTTCCGATACCCGCATCAATTATAATTGGCAAGTCAATCTCATTAATAAGAATTTGAATCAAATCTTTATTGGACAGGCCCTTGTTGGTTCCAATTGGTGCTCCTAGTGGCATAATTGCTGCCGCTCCCGCATCGGTTAATTGTTTGGCTATGTTTAAGTCGGGCAACATATAAGGCATTACAATAAAGCCTTCTTTGGCCAGAACTTCTGTTGCTTTTAATGTTTCGTAATTATCAGGCATTAAGTATTTTTTATCAGGAATTACTTCTAATTTAATAAAGTCACTACCACTTAATTCACGGGCAATACGGGCAATTCGGATAGTTTCTTCAGCATTTGTGCAGCCTGAAGTATTAGGTAAAATAGTGACATTCTCAGGAATATAGTTTAAAATATTTTCCTTGGCGTCATTGGAACGTCTCAATGCCATTGTTATTATCTGAGCATCAGCATTTTTTACTGCTGAATCAATTAATTCATAGGAATATTTACCGGATCCTAAAATGAATCTTGAAGTGAATGTATGACCACCAATGGTCAAGGTATCAGTATTTTCTTTCATTACTATCAGTTTCTCCTAAATTTATAAAGCCACTTTACCGAGTATTAGCTGTAAAATGACATTTGCTTGATGACCAGCGCACACAAGCACTCTTGGTGCCATCAATCCTTCTACTCCAGCACTAATGTTATCCCCACAGATGTATACATTTTCGCTCTGTTGTCTCGTTTTAATATTATTTGGACTATGAATTCCAGCTAACCCGTTGCCCATAACAAGCGGTTTATTTGGAAAAATTTCACGAGAACTACCTAATAGGACTGCTTTACTATGCGGGTCATCAAATGCCTCACATATGATATCACTATCACCAAATAGAGCTTCAACATTTTGCGACGTGACTCTTTCTTGAATTGTTGAAATTGTAATAAATGGATTGAACTCTAATATATTTTGTTTTAGCGCAATCACCTTTGGTACATTAATTTGACTCAATTTAAATTGCTGTCGATTCAGGTTACTCAACTCAACAGCATCAAAATCAATCAAAGTCAAATGCCCTACTCCTGCACGCGCTAATGCGATGGCAATATTAGAGCCAAGTCCACCAGCGCCTGCAATAGTCACATGGGCCTGTGCAAGTTTTTCTGACGTTCCTGGCACATTGCGTTGTTTCATATCTTCATATACTTCTTGAACGCTGTAACCATCAATATTAATTTTGTGCATAAGACTTCCTTTAACCTCCGCCTACAAATGAAATAATTTCAATTTGATCATCATTATGAATAAAAGTATCTACAAAACGTTCACGTTGTAAAATCTTACCGTTGTGTTCAACTACAATGTTTTCTAAAGCAGCATTTTTGTCATTGAGCAGTTGTGCAATTGTCTTTCCAACGTACTGATTCTCTACAGAGCCATTTATCTTAAGCATTACCTAGGACCACCTTTCTCTAGTTTTTAAAGTACTTGGTCAAGTGCTTTAATCGTGTCGGATACTTTGTCCGCTATATTTTCGGCACACATAATTTCGCTAACCATCGCCACACCATTGACTTCAGTATTTTTAAAGTTGTGAATTGTATGTTCCTTGATACCACCAATTGCAATGACTGGTATGGAGACAGTTCGTGTAATCTCCTTTAAAGTTTCGATTGACGTAGGTTTTGTGATTACCTTGGTCTTAGTTGGATAAATAGCGCCAACTCCTAAATAATCCGCCCCCTCTAGTTCGGCCTGTGTGGCTCTCATGACACTTTTAGCAGACACACCCAAAATTTTTTCTGGACCAATTAAACGTCTTGCGACTGATATCGGTAAGTCATTATCGCCAATATGGACACCAGCAGCATCAACTGCTTGACAGATATCTATTCTGTCATCAATAATCAATGGAATTCTGAATCTGTCAGTAATTTCTTTCACTTTCGTTGCCAGTTCAAAATACTTATGCGTGGTAACCTCCTTTTCTCTTAGCTGAACGAGTGTGACACCGTTCTGACATGCTTTTTCAATTCGACCTAAAAACTCTTCATCAGAATAATCGTATCGATTTGTGACTAAATATAGCTTTAGCACCTTAGTTATATTTACATCCATGGGTTCCTTTTCGTAAACCTCCTGATAATATATTTTTGAAATTTTTCAATACACTGAACCTTTTTAAATTTTTCAAATAAAAAAGCTGTTTTTTTGCGCAAATGGGTACGCAAAAAAACAGCTTAATAAAAAATCTATTAATCACATCTTCCTACGCAGATTTTAATCCGATCAGGTTCAATGGGTATTTCTCAGCCCTCGCGGGCACCCCAGACATACATATATAATTTCATGAATACTATAACATTTATTTTTTGTAAACACAAGAAACAACTGCCTAGTAAATCAAAGTAAACAAAAAACGCTACCTCCGGAGAGATAGCGGGTAGGTAGATAGATACTACCCAGTTGGTCTTAACTAATATAACACATTATTGCCAGGCTTGCAATAATTCATTAATTGTCAGCTGCCCAGGAGCACTTCCTTGTGTCCCATCAAGTACTGCAAAGGTCATTTCTGACCCATATTCATATCCCTCGATACGGCTACGTTTACCTATCTCTCCCATGCTCATCGTGATTAATGGTTGCGAAATATTGACGTTCTTAGTTGTTTGCAATAGGTAATCAACGTCTTTTTCGGATTCAGGCATGACAGCCAATTTGATAATATCTGCTGAAGTATCAGCCATATCACTGATTAAAGCTGGCAAATTTTTAGGGGTAGATTCAAAATCATGGTATGACAGTAATACTGGAACATTGGCTTTATTGGCTGCGTCCATAATACTTTGTCGTAGCGGCTCATCTAATGTATATTCAACATCAACAGCTGCAAACGGAAACCCCGAGTGTAAAGCAGTAATCATAAAAGTGGCATACTCGGTTGGGCTCATTTCACCACGGCCACCTTGTGTAACCGTACGATATGTTAACAACACCGGAAAACCACCAATACTATTAAACACCGTACCAGTTAACTCTTTAATAATTTGAACATTTATTTGTGGCCAATTAGCCATGAATTCTTGCTTGGCATTATCAATTTCTGACAACATTTTCGCTTCTGTCATGGCAGAAACGTCTTTTTGCGCCAATTCACTTTGTGCCCCAGCCTTAACTTGTTGCCACATAACCGCCTGACTAAAGTCATCTGCGATGTAATCTGCCCGCCATTCAACAATGTCTGGATTTTGTTGTTGTAGTTTTTGAGCGAACGGACTAATTTTGTCCGTAGGTCCTAAAGTTAGGGGGACTGCTATAATCGGTTTATTCGTACTGCTAGGTATGTTTAATAGTTCTCTTAATGTCATAGGACTCTATAGACGATCCAAACCATCTGAGGCTTTAATTGTTGCCTAATTTGGTATTTTTCGTCACTACTTTCAGGTAATTTTTTGAATTGTTCTTCAGAAACAATTGTAAACCGATTTTGTTCTTTTATAAAGCTCTGTAATGCAACAATTTTACTTGGTGCAAACATCACTGACGGCCCCCAAGCATTATCTAAATTCACAGAGGTTAAATATCTTTTCATTAAGCCTTCTGTGGCCGCATGGACTATTGCTACGTTGCGCTCAAATTGGGTATTTTCAATCACACTCATCGTCATTAAGGGTAGCGAAAATGTTTTTTCAATTGCAAGCTGTGACCAATTTAAATAATTAAAGTCGGCCCAATTCAAATCTGGTTCCTGATTAGACTTAAATGCAACTGGTAAAATTATTTTATCCCCTTTATAGTCACTTAGATGTAATAAAACTTCTTCAAAACTATTGTGCAAAATTAGGGTTTCGTCCGTTAAATAATATTGTGCTGCCTGTTCAGAATCTGTGCCGCTTGGTCCTAATGTGTGAAGTTTCATAAATCACCTATTTAATTGCCTATTCTCTTTGTCAATGGCAGCCTGCATCAAAATGGTCATAATACCATCAATCATGTCATCTGTGATATCTACAGAAGTACTAAAATCTGATTTTAATTCCTTACGTAACTTTAACATACGATCCTGTTGAATCGTTGGTATACCAAATTTTTCTTTATAACGAGCCACTGCTTCAACAATCTGAAAACGTTCCGAAATAATTTTAAAAATTTGACGATCAAATGCATCTATCTGTGAGCGCAATTGTAGTAGTGCTAGTTCATCCTCATTAGCGCTAAATAAGGCAATAATCTCAGCTGCAATACGCGCCGGTGTTTTACCAACTGTTTCTACGGTGAAATTGGCAACTTCTTCGTACTTTGGGTCACGTTCCTGCCATAATGCAAAGAATTCCGCCGTCGATTTTTCTTGAAGTAACGGGCGCTGTCCTTCAAGAATTAAGCGGCCAATAGTACTTTCTAAATTGCCATGTAAATAAATAATTGTCGCTGGAGAATGGCGCAGAATTTCTAAGTTTTCTGGTCGTTCCACTACACCCCCGCCCGTGGCAACAACACCATCAAATGTTTGCACATTATTTAAAACTTTGGTTTCTAACTCACGGAAGCCGGCTTCGCCACGTTCTTCAAAAATTTCTGCGATTGATTTACCGGCAGCACGTTCAATTTCAGAATCAATATCTACGAACTTTGAATGATGTTGCCGAGCAATTTCCTTACCCACAGTCGTTTTCCCAGCACCCATAAACCCAATAAGCATTAATGTATCTGGTTCTTTAATCATAATTTTCTCACTTTAACAATAAATTTTTTCTTGACTCCTGTGCTGACGAAATTAAAGTCATCAAAGTTGATGCATCATTATCTTCAATTGCTTGAGAAAATAATTGTAATTGCTCGATTATCAAGGACTGACTAGTTAATATTGCTTCTTTGTTGCTTAACAATACATCAGTCCATAACTTTGGATCACTTTCCGCTATGCGTGTCATATCTTTGAAGCCACCAGCAACATACTGTCCAAATGTCGTTGAATCGCCCAGCTGGTTAGTGGCAGTATTCATTAATGCAAAAGACATAATATGCGGTATATCACTAATTACAGCCATCAGCTCATCGTGTTTCTTGACTGAAATTGGCATAAATTTAGCGGCAATCGGTTCAAGAATTTCCTGCAACCTACGAGCATTAGAAATTGAACTTGGAATTAAGAAATAAGGCACATCTTGATACAGTTTTTCATTTGCCCACTCAACACCGCTCCGATGAGTACCGGCCATAGCATGCCCACCAACGAAATGAATATTTTTTGGTGTCAAAACTGCTTCAGCCACATCCATAATATCTCGTTTTGTCGATCCTGTATCCGTAACGATTACCTCTTTTTTTAGAGATAGTTGAGATAATGAACGAATCATTTCTTCGATATAAGTTACTGGTGTGGCCAAGATAATAACATCAGCATGAGATGCAACATTTACTAAATTAGAAGCTGCCTCAAAAACAATACCATGATCTTTTGCATAGCTGAGCGACTTTTCATTAATATCAACACCTATTACTTGGTTTTTTGGCTCTTTGTTTAAAATTTTGGCTAACGATGCCCCCATTTCGCCAAGACCCACAACAACGATATTTTTCATAACCATTCTCTCTTAATTGAGGACACATCTTCTACAAATCCAGGATACGACACACTCATAGCTTCTTCACCGGTTAATACTACATCCCCTTCAGTAATGAGAGAAGCAATCACGTTCATCATACCAATGCGATGATCCCCATGTGAGTCAAGTAGTGTTGAGCCATTTGACGTGTGCAAGAGCGTTCCACCATGAATAACCATACCATCTGGCTTCTCATCAATATCAGCGCCCAATTTAGTTAGCTCACTAATGACTGTCGAAATTCTGTCAGTTTCTTTTACACGTAATTCCTCTGCACCACTTATAATCGTGTCTCCCACAGCTTGTGTAGCAGCTAGAGCAAGAATGGGCAGTTCATCAACTGCACCAGGAATATCCTCAGCAGTAATTGCAATACCGTGTAAAGTTTGTGCTTTGACCGTGATATCAGCCAACGGTTCCCCATCAGATGCAATCGGTTTCTGAGTAATTTCTGCACCCATCCGTTCAAGCAATTTAATCACACCATCACGCGTTGGATTGACACCGACCTTTTTAATGGTAATTTCCGAGTTTGGTGTAATTAAACCAGCCACCATGAAAAATGCAGCACTTGAGATATCCGATGGTACTAAAACATGCTGACCGCTTAGTTTTGACTGCTTTTTAACAGTAATTACACCGTTATCTGTTTTAATTTGCCCACCAAACTGACGGAGCATTCGCTCTGTATGATCTCTTGATGGTAGATCTTCGATAATCGTTGTTTCACCCTCAGCTTGTATGCCCGCTAGCAAAATAGCACTTTTGACCTGCGCTGATGCTACCGGCATATGATAAGTAATACCACTTAGCTCAGTATTGGCCTTAATTACAGCTGGCAAGAACCCGTCATTAGATAATTCAAATTGAGCATTCATCATTGACAACGGGTCGGCAACACGACGCAATGGTCGCTTGCTCAGTGATGAATCACCAAAAATATTCAGATCAAACGGTTGCTTACTTAGCAATCCCATGAGGAGACGAGTTGAAGTTCCTGAATTGCCCATATCTAATCCAGCAGATGGTGCCTTAAAATTTGTAAGGCCTTTACCAATAACTGTAGCTTGTGATTCTGTGTGGTCAATTTCCACACCAAGCGCACGAAAAACACCCATGGTATGCATCACATCATCTGACATCAAAAAATTATCAATGACAGTTTTCCCTTCAGCTATCGCACCAAACATCAATGCTCGATGTGATATTGACTTGTCGCCAGGAACTGTTATTTCTCCATGAAGGCCATTTTTTTCTGCTTTAGTGAGTTTAATCATCTCTTTTTATCCTTTGTTCATAATATGTACTATAGCCGAAGCTATATTAAAACTTTCTTATTTCTTCACGATACACTGCCACTTGTTCTTTCATCCGTTCAATGTTATCTGCATCAAATTTATCCAAAACAGCTTTAGCTAACTCAATTGCTACCATTGCCTCAGCAATTACAGCAGCGGCAGTAACTGCAGTTGTATCTGAGCGTTCTATCGATGCACGGTGGTCTTCGTGTGTATCAATGTCAACTGACTGCATAGGACGATACAAAGTAGGAATAGGCTTAACAACACCACGAACAACAATTGCTTCTCCTGTCGTCATACCACCTTCAAAACCACCGAGATTATCAGAACCACGATAAAAGCCACGTTCTTCGTCCCAAAAAATTTCATCCATGACTTGATCGCCATACTTTTCTGCGTTATCAAAACCACCACCAAATTGAACACCTTTGAAGGCATTGATGCCAACAATAGCGTTGGCAATTTTAGCGTCTAACTTTGTATCGGCAGATACATATGATCCCAATCCAACAGGCATACCTGTCGCAATAACTTGGACTTGACCTCCTACAGTATTTGCATCACGCTTTGTTTTATCAATTACTTCTTTAATAGCTTCATCAGCTTCAGCATTTAGAGCACGTGTGTCGAAACCTTCTGTCACAACACGCAACTCTTGCAGGTTCTTATACTTAGTTAACTCATTTAGGTCGGACTTAGCAGGTCCAACATTCACAACGAAACCATGAACATCAACACCTATTTCGGAAAGTAATTTTTTGGCAACAGCACCAACTGCAACACGCATTGTCGTTTCACGAGCCGAAGATCTTTCCAAAACATTGCGTAAATCTTCACGGTGACGATACTTCATCCCACCAACCAAATCAGCATGTCCTGGACGCGGGCGCAACACCTTACGGAGCGTATTTTCTGCTGTTGCTGGCTCATTAGGGGCCATAATTTTCGACCAATTATTATGATCATCGTTGTGAACATTCAATGTAATTGGTGATCCAAGTGTTGTTTGGTGACGAACACCTGTCAAAAAGGTAACTGTATCAGTTTCGATTTTTTGACGTTCACCACGACCATAACCACGCTGACGTCGAGCTAATTGCTCATTAACATCTTCTTGACTGATGTGTAATCCGGCAGGAATACCTTCAATAACAGCAATTTCTTCAGGGCCATGGCTTTCACCAGCAGTAACATATCTCATATTAATTCTCCACAAATGCCGGCATGTCGGCGATTTTTTTCTTTACAATAATTGGCTGACCTACTTTTTCAAGAGCCACTAAATTCAAAACACCATCATGATTTTTTTTATCATTGATCAAGTGGTTAAAGAAGTCAGTTGTCCCGATAAAATGCGAATGTGTTGGTAAACCAACAGCTTCCAATCGACTTAATAATTCAGTAGTTAGCCCTCTAGGCATTATACCATGTTGTTCAAATCGACTGCTAATAGCAATCATACCAATCGCCACAGCTTCACCATGACGTAATTCACCATGAGCTAATAGTTCAATCGCGTGACCAAAAGTATGCCCAAAATTCAGAAACTGGCGGTCTCCAGCTTCTTTTTCATCAGCCATCACTACACTAGCCTTATAAGCAATCGCGCGTTTTGACAATTCTTGCGCATGATGACGTATATCTGCTACCGATTTGATTTGACCAGTAAAATCAAAAAAGTCTTGATTAGCCAATGCTGATGTTTTAACAACTTCCGCATATCCTTCAACTAAATCACGGTCCGTCAGTGTATTCAAATAAGTAACATCAACTAAATCTAAATCCGGCTGATAAAAAGAGCCAGCAATGTTTTTTGTATTACCAAGATTCACGGCTGTCTTACCACCAACCGACGAATCAACTTGAGCTGTTAATGACGTCGCAATTTGAATAAAAGCAATTCCGCGCATGTACAAAGAGGCGACTACTCCACCTAAATCACCAATAACGCCACCACCTAATGCAATAACACCATCGCCACGCGTAAATCCAGCAGCTGCCATTTTAGCAATCAATTCACCGGCCACTGACAAAGATTTTGATGACTCTCCAGCGGGAACTTCTAACTCGAGTATATCAAATCCTACTTCACGTAATTGCTTTGCTGTATCCTTTAAATACAATGGCCCAACGTTGCTATCTGTTAATAGTGCAATCTTTCGCGCAGACCACACAGCCGATATTTCTTGGCCAAGACGTGTATGTAAAGTGTTATCAATTTTCACATCATATTTTTTTGTCGCTAAATCAACTGTAATTGTGCTCATTTAATGGCCTCGCGCACCTTGTTTGCCTTCTCTGTCAATTGTTTGAATTGTGCTGGTGTCAATGCTTGGGCACCATCAACAAATGCATGTGACGGATCATCATGTATTTCGGTCATCAAACCTTGTGCACCAGCAGCAATTGCAGCTAAAGCAAGCGGTTCAACAAACTTTGAAACACCAGCCGCATGTGAAGCATCCGCAACAACAGGATAGTGAGTTAGCGATTGTAAAACAGGAATGGCTGATACATCAAGCGTATTACGCGTGTACTTATTATCATAAGTACGAATACCACGTTCCATCAAAATAATCTGATCATTCCCACCAGCAGCAATGTATTCAGCAGCATTAAGCAAATCATCGATGGTTGCTGACATACCACGTTTCAAAACCACGGGCTTGTTCTTCTTTCCCAGGGCCTTAAGCAAAGCAAAGTTTTGCATATTACGCGTACCGACTTGGAAAATATCTGTGTAAGAATCAACTAAATCAACATCTCGTGTATCTAAGATTTCGGTTACCATGTCCATTCCCAACGCATCTGCTGCTGCGCGATGGGCTTTTAAGCCTTCTTCGCCGTTACCTTGAAATGAATATGGGGATGTACGTGGCTTGAAAGCCCCGCCACGCAAGATAGTTGCGCCCGCCTGCTTAACATCTTCACCCATTTCTTTAACATGTTCGGGAGATTCGATTGAATCAGGGCCAGCCATGAAGACAAAGTTACCACCACCAATGACACTATGTTTAGTTGTAATAATTGTATCCTCTGGGTGGAAGTCACGTGATGATTTGATGGCTGAATGATGGTTTGTGATTATTTCAACAACGTCTTGTGATATATTTTTCAATATATCTTCAGGTAACTTTTTCACGCCGGCTAACGCAACTCTATTACTGTGAACAAACACTGGTTTAATAGGGTCTTTGGTATCTAATTGCGCTGCAATTTTTTCTGCATCTTGACTTGTCTTTGCGATAATAATCATTGTTTTATTCCTCAATTGCTTTCTTCATAAGATTTCTGTCAGCTGGCCTGTCGAACCAATATTCAAAGCTTAGCGCTCCTTGATTGACTAACATCGGCAAACCATTTAATGTTGCTAATCCACGTTGGTTAGCAGATTTCAATAATGTAGTTTGTTGATTACGATAAATCATGTCCACCACCAAGGCGTGCTGTGGTAGTAATGCTATTTGCAAATCCGTTAATAGCGTCCGCAAATCATTCATCCCAACGGTGGTGGCATTGATAAGCATATCAGCACGCTTTAATGCTTTGGTGAGCATCTGATTATCTGCTAAATCCTCTAGATGCCCATTCCCCTCACTAAGATAGCTAATCTCCGCTTTTCGCTCATGCCAATCTTCATGAACTCTATTAAACACAATTAATTCCCTCACGCCATACAGTTTCGCAGTGGCAATCACTGATCTAGCTGCTCCGCCAGTACCCAGTACAATAACCATTTCTTTGGGTTGGCGAGAATTAATACTTTGCCAGAACCCGTCTCCATCTGTGTTAGTGCCAATCAGACGCCCTTTAACACTTTTAACCGTATTCACCGCATGAAGCCGCTGAGATATTGGCGATAGCTCATCCAAATATTGAATAATTTCATTTTTAAACGGTGTTGAAACATTGAATCCGCCTACGTGTAAGGCTTTTAGTCCAACGATGGCCTCTTCAAGTTTTTCTGGTATAATGTCGAAAGCGTGATAGTGTGCATCAATACCATATTCAGCTATCATCATGTTTTGCATTTGCGGCGAACGTGAATGTCCGGCCGGATGCGCGATTAATCCATATAAAGTCATTGTAACTCCTGTGTGATTTTATCGACGATATCTTCAGCATTAAATCCAAATTCGTCAAGAGCTATTTGTGCTGCCGCACTCATACCAAATTCATCAATACCAAATATTACGCCATCATTGCCAGCAATTCCTTGCCAACCCAATGTTGTTCCTGCCTCTATTATCACATTTTTTGTGCCCGTTTCGGGAATAATTTGTTGCTTTTTATCATCATCTAGCGCTAAGAATCGCGACAGATTTGGCATGGAAATAACGTTTGAAGGTAGTGACAGTAATTCACTCACCTTCTGTGCTATTTGGACTTCGGATCCAGTAGCAATCAAGTTAATTTTAGCCTCATCATGATGTCTTATTTGTGCCGCGCCATTTTCAAGTGATTGTTTTGCTTGGTCTGTGCTTCCTTGAGCACCAATTTCGCCACGACTTAAAATTAAGATTGTTGGTCGATCAGTTGACGTCAACGCCCGCTGCCAAGCGCTGGCTATCTCTTCGGCTGTCCCTGGACGCAATACATCAACACCCGGAATCAGACGAAGCCCCATCAGTTGTTCAACCGGTTGATGTGTTGGTCCATCTTCGCCAACCGTAATACTGTCATGCGTAAAAACATAAATACTCGGCACATGCTGCAAGGCACTCAAACGAATAGCTGCCTTCATATAATCCGAAAAAGCCAAGAATGTCGCGCCAAATACTTTTGTACCACCGTGTAAAGCTATCCCATTCATTACCGCGCCCATGCCAAACTCACGCACACCAAACGCAATATTTCTACCCGATCGATCATCGGCGTTGAACAATGGTGAAGCCTCCACTTCAGCATTAGTAGATGCTACCAAGTCAGCTGATCCACCCCATAATTGTGGTAATTGTGTCGCAAAGTTTTGCAACACATATTTAGATATTTTTCGGCCTGCTTGTACTTTCAAATCAGTCGGTAACTCGGGGATGGTCACCGTGTTTTTAGTTGAGAATTGCAGATAATCGGTTAATTCGTCATTCAAAGGTTGTTTTTGATGCAAAAGTCTATTCGAAATTTTAGCACGCATGTCTTCAAGCAAATTACTTGGTAATTCAAAATTTTGTATATCAACATCAAGCGCTGATGAAAGATCTTGCAATTGTTGACTGTCTAGTGGTGTGCCGTGAGCCTTGTTAGTGCCAGCGAACGGTCCAAAATCACCAATAATTGTTTTCACAGCAATCAACGTGGGCTCAGGAGACATTTTAGCATTTTCAATTGCATCGTGAATGGCTTCTAAATCATTACCATCTGCCACCTCACGTATATCCCAACCATAACTGGCAAAGCGCGCTAGATTATTTGATATATCTGACCTTTTCTTCAAACCATCAAGACTGACAGCATTATCATCATAAAGAACAACCAACTTACCGAGCTTTTGTTGACCAGCGAGTGACGCTACTTCATGGCTCACCCCCTCCATTAAATCCCCATCACCAACTAGCGCAAATGTAAAATGGTCAATCACTGAGGGAAATTGATTATTGAGCTTTGCTTCAGCCATTGCCATACCAACAGCCATACCCAATCCTTGCCCAAGTGGTCCAGTTGTTGCTTCAACACCAGGCGTCAAACCAACTTCTGGATGTCCAGGCGTTTTTGAATGTGGTTGTCGAAATTCTGATAAATCTTGGGCTGACAGGTCAAAGCCAGCTGCATGTAAAGTCGCATACAGTAATGCGGCACCGTGACCAGCAGACAAAACGAAACGATCGCGATTAATCATATTAGGATTCTCGGGATCAACATTAAGTTGATTTGCATACAACTCATACAAAATTGGTGCAGCACCCAAAGCAATGCCAGGGTGCCCAGAACCAGCTTTGCTAATCATTTGGTTAGACAGCAACCTCAACGACTGAATTGTTTCTGTTGACAATGATGATGTTTTCATGAGATTCTCCTTAAATAAAAATCGTACTAAGTGAGTAAACACCTAGTACGATTTAACAGAAAATTACACTCCTGAAAACATAAAAGCCACTAGGTGTTTAATATCAACACTTAGTGACTCAACCTTGAAAAACTCCTGGTCGCTAAGTGCGTCGTAACCGACGCACTTATAATGCGACGGCTCTACATAAACCAGAAGTAGTAATAACTATTATTTTTCAAGACTTTGCTGTTCATAATTTTTCTCATTCTTATTTGATGTAATTAACTATACATTCATTTATTATAAATGTCAACAGTTTATTAAAATAAACTTCATTACATCATTAATTCCTCATGAAAAAAGCTTTTATTCTTGCACTAGATTTCATTATTATAGTTTTTATTTTACGTTTGCAGTTAGCGCTATAAATTTTTCAATCATTTTTGATCCTGTCGGCGTTCCAATAGATTCAGGATGAAATTGAAAGCCGAACACTGGTAAAGTTTTATGTTGCATAGCCATTATTTCATCGTCATCTTGTGCGATGCCAACCACTTTGAAATCTTTTGGAAAATTTTTTTTATCAAGAATGAGAGAATGATAGCGCATAATTTTGACTAATCCTGTGCTTAGTAACGGCGATGTGTCTGCTACCAGCATATCAGAAACCTTACCATGACGAATAACAGCTGCCCGTTTAACACGCCCACCAAAAACTTCACCAATGGCTTGGTGCCCTAAACAGATGCCCAACATCGGCTTGCTGTTGGCATAGTGTCGAATCATATTTTCCATTTCTCCTGCTTGCTCAGGTTTTCCTGGGCCAGGCGAAAAAATAATCCCGTCAGCTTTATCAGCAGTCGCATAGAGTTTCTGATCATCGTTTCTTAAAACCACTAAATCAGTCTTTGTACCTACAATTTGTGCTAGATTATAAGTAAAAGAATCATAATTATCCACGATTAAAATCATACATCCCCTCCAACTCGCAACAACGCTTTAGCCTTGTTAAGCGTTTCTTGGTATTCATTTTCTGCTATAGAATCATAGACAATACCAGCACCCGCTTGTACATATCCTTTTTTACTTTTAACAACCATCGTTCGAATCGCAATGGCAAAATCCATCTGATTATCGCGAGATAAATAACCAATTGCACCGGCATAAACACCTCTTTTAACTGGTTCCATTTCGTAAATACGTTGCAGAGCACGAACCTTGGGTGCCCCAGAAACAGTTCCAGCTGGTAATGTAGCTTTCAAAGCTTCAATAGCAGGTGTGTGTGCCCTTAATTTTCCACTGACTTCAGAAACCAAATGCATAATATAACGGTATTTTTGAATTTCCAGCAAAGTTGTTACCTTGACACTGCCATATTCAGAAACTTTACCAAGATCATTCCGTCCAAGATCGACTAACATACGGTGTTCTGCTAGTTCTTTTTCATTTGTTTTCAACTCTTTAGCAATGGCAACGTCTTCTGTTAATGTTTGCCCCCGTTTACGCGTTCCCGCAATTGGATTAGTAGTTACTGTTTCTCCTCTTACTGTCACCAAGCTTTCCGGGGATGAACCAATAATTTGATAATCACCGTAGTCCATATAGTACATATACGGCGAAGGATTTGTACGACGAAGTTGCCGATAAAAATCAAACGGTTTATCCTCAAATTCAAAACTAAAACGTTGCGACGGAACCATTTGAAACATATCGCCTTCTTGAATTAATTCCTTCGTATGATTAACGATTTCTTTAAATTGCTCGGGCGTCACATTTGATTTTGGATTTAATTCATGTAGTTTTACCGGAACGAGTTCATCAGCCACAGGTAATTTCAACTTATTTTCGATTGCAAGAACGACGTGTTCTAAGTTCTGACGTCCCGAATAAACATTATCCACGACAATTTTTATTTTTTCTTGACGATGGTCGAAAATAACAAAATTTTCATACAAAAATAAATGGCTGTCGGGCATATCCAACTCATCTTTAGGTTGGTTTTCTAGTTTTTCATAGCAAGCAACCGTATCAAACCCTACATATCCAATGGCACCTCCTTGAAAAGGCAACTCCTCCACGGGCTGTTCTTGCACAACTACTAAATTTTGCAATGCCAGCAGGGGATCTTTGCTTTCACTAGTTTGACCATCAACCGTCACCAACATACCGTTGGTCTTAAACTCATGGACAGGATCAAGTGCGATAATTGAATAACGTGACTTTTCACTATCTGTAGGTACTGATTCTAATAAAAAACTATGTTCTCCGCGCAACCGAAAATAAGCACTGATTACTGTTAAGGTATCCGCGTCAATTGTCTTAATTTTTCGCATGATGCGCTCCTTTCATGTTTTTAATAAAATCTGTCAAATAAGATGTAGCATCCTCTGGGTGGTCTTCGATAATTTTGACAAGTGCTGAGCCAACAATAATCGCATCAGCAGATTCAAATTGTTTTGCTTGATCATATGTCGTGATGCCAAAACCAACTGCAACTGGCAAATCTGTTAGCCGCTTAATCTTAGTAACGATTTCATCAGCTTCGTTTGACAATTTACTTCTAGAGCCTGTGATTCCTAAGGAACTTACTACATATATAAATCCAGAAGCACGTTCTACAATTTTCGGCAAACGATTTCCGGATTGTAATGTTACGAGTTGAATAAAGTCGCGACCATACTGGTGGACAAGTTCCAAAAATTCATCTTGTTCTTCCATAGGCATGTCGGGCATAATAACACCCTGAATATCCAACGACTGCATTTTGCTGAGAAATTTTTCGTACCCATATTTAAATACTGGATTTGTATACGTTAGAAAAACTAAAGGCACATCCGTGTGTTTGCGAACTTCAGCAACTAAATTAAACACATCAGCTGTTGTTGAACCGTTTTCGAGAACCTCTTGATCAGCATTCATGATAGTGGGACCGTCAGCACTTGGATCACTAAAAGCAATGCCAATCTCAATAAGATCTGCACCAGCCTCAGCCATATCAACAATATATTTTGCACTCTTTTCAAAATCTGGATACCCAGCTACCGCGAAACCAATAAAAGCATTTTTATTTTCTAATGCCTGTGAAATTCTAGTCATTTATTACTCCTTGCTATGCGAACCACTTCGCGCATCTTTTCTAAGTTTTTTATACCGTTACATTCTGTTCCTGAACTAATATCAACAACCTTTGGTTTCAATAAAGAGATTGCCTGTTGTAAATTATCGGGGGTCAGCCCTCCTGCCAAGAAATCCAATGACTCTAGTGGCTGAAATTTTTTCCAATCAAATGTTTTGCCAGAGCCTGCTCCTGCATCAATCATTCGGCGCGTAGCTTGTGTTTTATACTGATGGTCGGGCTTCATCACATTAATAACTGGTAGTCCTGCTTGTTGTATTTTGCTAATTTCCTGTTCAGTCTCATTACCATGTAATTGAACCATTTGAACAATCTCTCTATAATTCAAAATTTCATCTGCATCTTGATTTAAGAAAACACCAACTAATGGAATCTTTTCATCCAATTGCGAACGCATTTTTTGAGCAAGGGAAAGAGACACCGAGCGTCGTTTGTGAGGAACCAAGATAATACCAGCTAAATCAGGTCGAACATCATTCAAGTAATCTATATCTTGTAAACGAAAATTTCCACATAATTTAATTAGCGTCATTTTTCGCCCCTTAACTGTTGTATGGCCGCTAATTTATCTGTAGCCTTCATGAACGTCTCACCAACTAAAATACCGTCCACGCCAATCTGTTCAAGGGTAACAACATCTGAGCGATCTTTTATACCAGATTCTGAAATAAATAAAATTTCTGGTGGAACTAATTGTCGTAAACGTTTAGTGTTGTCAAAGTCGACCGTGAAGTCTTTTAAATTACGATTGTTCACACCAATAATTCGTGCATTTGCCTTCACTGCTCGGAGAATCTCTTCTTCATTGTGCGCTTCCACAATTACTGACAATCCTAATTCGTTTGCTAAAGATAGGTATTCTTTTAATTGTTCGTCCGTTAAAATAGCAACGATTAATAAAATGATTTGTGATCCAGCTACTTTAGCCTCATAAATCAGGTATGGATCAATTGTAAAATCTTTGCGTAATACAGGAGTAGCAGAATCTGCTGCAACTGTTTTTAAAATATCAAGAGATCCCTTGAAATAATTCTCTTCTGTCAAAACGCTTATCGCATCGACACCTGCCACCTCATAGTCTTTCGCGATCCCTTGATAATCAAACTCTGATGAAGGTACAATTTGCCCTTTCGATGGGGATGCTTGTTTAATTTCGGCAATAACTGATATTTTCTGTTGAGCTAGACTTTTTTCGAAAGGAAATTCTCTTGAAACTGTGATGTGTGCTGCTTCTTTTTGTAAGTCATGCAGCGATTTTTGAGCTTGACGCGCCAACATATTTTGACGTGTTGCTGCTACTAAATCATCTAATATCATGCCGTCACCGCCCTAGAAGATGATCGCAACGCCCCTAGTTGACCTAATGCCGTTCCATTAATCAAGGTTTCTCTAGCTAGCTGAATGGCAGAATCAATGGACTGCGCTTTTTTTGCAATAAACAATGCTAGCGCAGCATTTAAAATTGCAGTATCTGCCATAGGACCAGTGATTTTCCCTGCTAAAATATGCTCTGTTATTTTAGCATTTTCAATTGGTGTACCCCCTTGTAAGGATTCAATAGAAACATAGTCAAATCCATAATCTTGTGGGTCGAAAGTGGCCTCTCTAATATGACCATTCGATAATATGGCCAAATCAGTTTTAGTTGTTAATGTCACCTCATCTAAACCATCTTGTCCATGAACCAATATAGCTTCTTGAACACCTAATTCTGACAATACATTTGCTAGTGGTACTAGTAACTCTTTTGTGTAAACCCCCACCAACATTGTACGTGGACGTGTTGGATTCGTTAATGGCCCAAGGATATTAAAAATAGTACGAAATCCCAGGCTTTTACGAATTGATCCAACATACTTCATTGCCGGATGAAACGAGCGTGCAAATAAAAATGTTTGCCCAGCATTCGCTAAAACATCAGTCGCTTGTTCTGGTGTTAAATCAATGGTAACCCCAAGTGCTTCCAATGCATCTGCCGTACCTGATTTAGAACTAGCAGCACGATTCCCATGCTTGACGACAGGCACCCCCGCTCCAGCTACAATGAAACTAGCCGTTGTCGAAATGTTGAATGTACCGGACAAATCACCACCAGTTCCGACAATGTCCATTGCCTCAAATTCTGATGGAATTGTCTTTGCATGATCAATCATGGCCCGAGCCGAGCCAACTATTTCCGAAACAGCTTCTTTTTTTGCGGCTAATCCCATTAAGTATGCTGCAATTTCAGGGTCAGACACTTTGCCGTCCATAATATCGTTCATTACTTTCTGAGCCATATCATCTGTCAAATTTTTTTGCACAAGCAAGGTTTTAAGTGCTTCTTGAATATTACTCATGAATATCAACTCCTTTATAACGGGCTATCGCAGCAACGTCTTTGTCACCTCGACCACTCAGATTAACCATTATTTGTTGATCTTTTCTCATTTTTGGTGCTAATTTCATTGCATAGGCTACTGCGTGTGCGCTTTCAATTGCAGCAATTACACCCTCTGTTTTTGCAATGTATTCAAATGCATCAACTGCTTCATCATCTGTAATCGGTACATAAGTTGCTCGGTGAATATCCTTTAGATAAACATGTTCCGGTCCGATGCCAGGATAGTCCAATCCTGCAGAAATACTGTAAACAGGATCAATTTGCCCATCGGCTGATTGTAAAAATTGGGATTTCATACCATGAAAAACACCTTTTGAACCTAGTGCCATGGTTGCAGCTGTTTGATCAGTTTTTACGCCTTTTCCAGCGGCTTCAACGCCAATCAATTCCACTTCTGCGTCATCAATGAACTTAGCGAAAGCACCAATTGCATTCGATCCACCACCAACGGCAGCAATTACAGCGTCTGGCAGTTTTCCAGTCATTTCTAAGAATTGCCTTCTGGCTTCCTCACTTATAACTGATTGGAAATATTTAACCATTTCTGGGAAGGGATATGGACCAACCGCTGAACCAAGTACATAGAAAGTATCATCAATTCTTTTTGTCCAATCTTGAAATGTTGCGTTCACCGCATCTTTTAAGACTTGTGTTCCTGTTGTCACCGCATGAACTTTGGCCCCTAGTAGCTCCATGCGATAAACATTCAACGCCTGTCGTTCTGTATCCTCCTTGCCCATAAAAATTTCTGCTTCCATACCAAACAATGCCGCAGCCGTAGCTGTTGCCACGCCATGTTGTCCGGCACCTGTTTCAGCAATTAAACGTGTTTTACCCATTTTTTTGGCAATTAATGCTTGCCCTAAAACATTGTTAATTTTATGAGCACCAGTGTGATTTAAATCTTCTCTCTTTAGATAAATTTGCGCACCACCTAAGTCTTCAGACATATTTTTTGCATAATATAACATAGATGGTCGGTTCGCGTAATTGTCGAATAAATCTTTCAATTCACTTTTAAAAGCCGGATCCTCTTTATATTTATTGAATGCCTCTGTGACTTCATTAATTGCTGGCATTAGCAATTCTGGAACAAATTGTCCCCCATATTCTCCGTAATAACCTTTTCTTGTCATCTTATTCCTCTTTCTTTAAGCAAACAAAAACCGTCCTGAAAAATTTGCTTTTGCAAAAATTTCAGGACGGTTTTCCCGCGGTGCCACCTGATTTCGTTTAAATCAAATGGTACCCAAAAAGCCCACTCGAGTTAAAACGCGTCTCAACAGTTATCTAACAATAACCTGATCACTTACGTGGATCTTACGTTTGGCAGTACTTGAGATTGCTCTCGTTCAACCAACCCTCAACGGTCCATTTGCCATGTTGCGTTCGGCCCTACTTCCAGTAACAAGGGCTCCCTTTACGTGCACACATGGTTTGATCTCCGTCTCATCAGTTTATGACGTTTTTAAATTACTATCAGTTTAAGACATTATGACAGATAATGCAACCTTTTAACCCAAATTCTAATAAAAAAGGCATCAATACTAATGTATCAATGCTTTTTTATTAGAAGAACTGTAGACTATAGGTGCCATTAAACGTGTCGCCGGCAGCTAAAACATTTGAACCAAATTTCTCTTTAAAGTTACCTGTTGCATCTACCGTGTCAGCCAACCCCCACCATGGTTCAAGCGCAATAAATGGTGCTTGTTTACCAGCAGGTGTCCAAACGCCGATAAATTGCGCATTGTCTAACGTCATACGCAATCCATGTTGATTAGCCAAACGAGCCAACAAAAATGACGTCTTTTGTCGATTGAGTTTCAAAATAATAGCATCATCATGATAGTCTTCTTGACGCAGACGTAGTGGAATACTAGCATTAAAAGGCGTGGGATGGTTTGGATTGGAATATGGTCCAACTAGACGTACACGATCATATATTTTTTCAGGCTCAATTGACAGATAATAGTCCGAAAACTTTCCTCCATCAAGTGGCAAATTAAAGGCCGGGTGTCCACCCACACTAAAGAATAGGGTTTCTTCTTTATCGGGATTATGTACGATATAAGCAATATGTAGTGTGTCATCCTCTGTTAATTCATAACTGATATCTAATTGAAACTTAAAAGGATATACACGATGCGTCGACTCAGAGTCAACAATACGAAAAACAGCCTTATTTTCACTTTGTTCAACAACATCAAATAACATATTACGTGCAAAACCATGTTGGTTCATGTAATACGTCTCACCCGCAACTCTAAATTGATCGCCACGTAATCGGCCCACAATAGGGAACAGATTTGAAGCATGTCGTCCCCAATATTTAGGGTCTGCAGTCCATATATATTCTAATTCGGCATTTTTATGCCAGACACTTGTTAATTCGGCGCCTTCTGGATTAATTTTCACAATGAGGTGTTTATTTTCTAGCGTTATCATAACTTTTATTTTACTATCTTTCCTTAGATTTGTGAAGCGCTTGATAAATTATTTTTGTAACCGGTTACTTATTGGCTCGCGGAAAGAAATTTTGATAATTTTTTTGTAAACTTTCTCGCGTCACATGAGTATACATTTGTGTCGTTGACAAATTAACATGACCCAACAGTTCCTGAACCGTTCTCATATCTGCACCTCGATTAATCAAATGGGTCGCAAAAGTATGACGCAACATATGTGGATGAATTTTACCAGTCAATGCAGAACGTTGCATTAACTGGTTTAAAATGTAGGTAATGCCAGCTGGTGTAATTGGCTCGCCACGATGATTTACAAATACATATTCATGTTCTTGATTTACTGTTAAGGATGCACGCAAATCTGTAATGTATTCTTTCATAATATTTTCTGCAAAATGCCCAAAAGGAACATAACGATCTTTATTTCCCTTACCATGAATGAGCACCAGGCGCTGCGAAAAATCCAACTGAGATAACGTCAATCCAGCAATTTCAGCCACTCTTATTCCAGTAGCATATAAAAATTCAAGTAAAGCTGCATTACGTTCCCACAAATGATCTTCATGATTGTAGGCCACATCAAAAAGTTCATGCAGTTCATCTTCGTAAAAAAAATCTGGTAATTGGTTCTGATGTTTTTTTAATGAAATACTATCAAATGGATTATCAATGGCAAATTGATTAGTAATTAAAAATTGATAAAACATTCGCAAACTGCTAATCTTTCTAGAGATAGTTGTACGAGCCAACTTTTTTTCATATAAATCATTCAAATAGACACGTACATCTAAAGTTTGAACTTCTCCAAATTTTGTAAATCCGCCACTTTCATGCAAATAATTCTTAAATTCAGCAATATCTGTTAAATAAGCTTTTAAGGTTTGCGGTGAATATTGGCGTTCTGATTCTAAATAATCATGATAAAGTTGTTCTTCACGTGTTGTCATATTTTCATTATACTATCTATTGAAAAGATTAAGAACAATTAAATTTGTTTGCAATCATATAAACTCACCCAAATTTGTCTTAAGATGTCGTATAGTAAAGTTAGGATCTAACAATTAACGTTAAAGATATGGAGATTAAATATGAAAGTACCAGTATATAGCCCCATAGAGCAATTACGTGAGCGCGTAATGAAGTTACAAAACAAGGCATTGGTTAATATTGCTAATTTCCGAAAAAATGTCTTAAAAAATCGAGATGACCGACGCAAACGAATAGCTAAGTTATCAAAAACACGTGAAATTTCTATTGTTCCTTATGAATCAACAGCCAGAGCTGTTGACACTAATAGTTTTGCCTATGCCTTGGAAGCCTCAATTACAGAAAGTGCTGCACCGCAAAAAAAACATTTTGCCATTTCAAATTATATTAAAAACTTTTTCTATCACCCACTTCGTGTTTTATCTACCGTCGTTATTCTGATTCTATTAGTTTATATTGCGGTTATGTTTTCTAAAGCAGTTTCCACAAACCAAAATCCAATTACCGAAACACGAACACAACAATCGAAAAATACAAAATAAAAAAGTTGCGATGATTTTTATCGCAACTTTTTATTAGTTTTTAAATGAATGAATCGGTGCTGGAATGTGTCCGCCACGATTGATAAAGTCTGCACTTGACTTTTCTACAACTGGCATAACTGGAGCAGTACCTAACAACCCACCATAATCAACCATATCACCAACCTTTGTACCCAAAGTTGGCAAAATACGGACAGCCGTAGTTTTATTATTTTGTACACCAATAGCGGCTTCATCAGCGATCATTGCACTAATTGTCGTTGCACTAGTATCTCCTGGAATAGCAATCATATCTAATCCAACCGAACAAACAGCAGTCATTGCTTCAAGCTTTGATAACGTCAATGAACCTTCTTTTGCTGCATCAATCATACCAGCATCCTCTGAAACTGGAATAAATGCACCGGATAGGCCGCCAACACGTTGCGAAGCCATAACACCACCCTTTTTAACAGCGTCATTCAATAGCATTAATGCAGCTGTAGTTCCGTGCGTTCCTACTTGTTCAAGACCAATTTCTTCAAGAACTTCAGCTACAGAATCACCTCGTGCAGGTGTAGGGGCCAAACTCAAATCGACAATTCCAAATTCAACTCCAAGTCGTTCAGCAGCTAGTGCACCCACCATCTGTCCAACACGTGTAATTTTGAAAGCTGTCTTTTTGACAGTTTCGGCAACTACTTGAATAGATTCGCCTTTTACCTTTTCCAGTGCACGTTTTACAACGCCAGGCCCAGAAACACCAACGTTAATCACAACATCGGCTTCACTGACACCATGAAAAGCACCAGCCATGAAAGGATTATCTTCGACAGCATTTGCAAAAATAACTAGCTTGGCATTAGCTGTATCGGATTTTTCAGAAATTCCTTTTACAGTTTCGCCCATCAATTTAATTGCATCAAGGTTTATACCTGCTTTAGTTGAACCAATATTAACACTCGACATCACTAAATCGGTTTCTGTTAGCGCACGAGGTAACGATTTAATTAATGCCAAATCCCCATTGGCAAAACCTTTTTGGACCAATGCTGAATAACCACCAATGAAATCAACACCCACTGCTTTAGCCGCATCATCCAAAGCGTGTGCGTAATAAAGCATATCATCGGGTGTTGCATGACCTGCAATCAACGCAATTGGCGTTACACTGATGCGTTTGTTTGTAATTGGAATACCATATTCACGTTCAATTTGCTCAGCAACTTTTATCAAGTCCTTCGCATATGTTGTAACTTTCTTATATATATTTTTTGCAGTTTGTTGTGGATCACCTGCGATTGTGTCGAGCAACGAAATACCCATTGTAACTGTGCGGATATCAAGATGTTCTTCCTCGACCATGTTGATTGTTTCTTGTATTTGCTTTGTTTCCATGACTTCTCCAGATGATTCAATTCGTAAGTTCTTTAGTAGGTTAGCTACAAATATTAAACTCTACTCATCGCATCAAATATTTCTTCACGTTGCGTATGAATAGTAACGCCTAAATCAGTCCCTAACTTATTCAAATCATCTTGCAACACGTTAAATTGCCCTTCTAATTCTTCTAAATTAATTAGCATACTCATCGTGAAAATATCACTCATAATCGTTTGAGAAACATCTAAAATGTTGATGTTGTGATCCGCTAACGTGTTAGCCACCCCAGCAATAATTCCCGGCTTATCTTTACCAACAACTGTTACAACTGCTTTACTCATAGTCATACAAATTCTCCATTAAAATTTACTTACAATATTATACCAGATTATACAGCAAACTATCTCGCAAAAACGAATAATTAATAGTACAAACTATTTTTTATTCGTTTTATCATCTATTCATTATACAATTACATCACCATTTAAAACGATTAACAAAAAATATACGTTCAAATGATTACCTGTTTTTTATTTTGTTCGGGAGACACATATCAAGTTCACTCTTAAAAATTAAAAGATTTCACCACTAAATTCAATCTTTGGCGTTGCATCAAAGTCGTAAGTTTCCAAATCTGAGATATCCGTGATATAAGCCGTTAATGGCATTCCCATCATTAGATTTACTGCACCAGCTTTTTCTTTAACAACAATAACCGGAATGTTTTTGGCTACTGCGTAGCCAAACTCCCAAGCAGTTCCTGGATCTACTTCCTGCCCTACATAATCAATAACCGCTACCATGACGTCAGCTTGGTTAATTGCCTCAATATCGCCGTTGTAGGTTGCGACACGCCACTCCGGGCCAAACATTTCAAATTCTTCGTGTTGGTGTTCGCGTGGTGAAAAAACAGAACTTAATGTTTGATTGGCTGCTAAAGCTTTTTCAACACGTTCAACACGCTCAATTTGCTCTTTATCGAAGAATGGACTCGCAAGGTAAACATTTTTTGACATTTTTAACTCCAATATTATTTAATGCTATTAGTATAACACACCTTCTGGTGAGATTAATCGACCTGAAGACATAAAGACTTCTAAATGAATAACGTTTCGCAAAACAAATATACAAATGACTTCTTAGTAGTTCTTTTATACTTGAAACAGACAATAATTTTAGATATAATAATGTTGCAAGCGCTTAACTATAATGGTGATGCCGTGCCGGGACACGCTTCATCGGTTAAGTGCTTTTTCTTTTTCAAAATAAGGGGGATAAGAGAATGATATTTTTGTTTATCATTTTATTTTTATTAAGCATATTACTTGTAAGTTTTACGATACAAAATAAGCAGAGATATGGGACATTTCTAGTACCACTTATATTCTCCATATTATGTATTGGTGGTACAATCTTTTTTGGTTTTCAATTGCCGTCAGCAATACAAAAGATACAAAAAAATAATGACGCACAGGTAAATTCAAACAAACTAACCAAGTCGCAACAAGCCCATTCACAATCAAATTTGGAAAATGGCAGTACGACTGTAATATCCGATGCTACAACGAAACAACAGCAAGAACAACTCAAATTAAAAGAACAAGAGCTTACTCAGAAACTTGACACAGCATATAGCAAAATTGGTGACGTCACTTTTAATACCGATGCCAAAACTTTCCAGCTCAAACTTTACACTGATTCAGATTTATCAAAGTCGGTTGCTCAAATAGAGACCGACCCAAGTTTAGCAGAAGAAGCGCACTGGTCGAATTTCACTGATTCACTTTTAAAAACTTCGAAGAATATCAAAAAATCTTTTAAAACTGGATACACTTTTGAACTAATGGGTGTCAATGACAGTAACAAAGTGTTGTTTGCGGCAAAAGATGGTGCTGAAATCAGCTCTATCACAAAATGAAGAGATGCATACGCATCTCTTCATTTTTTATTTATATTGTCTTTCACCATTCTGCCAACCTAAAAACTGAAAATGATCTGCGTCAGGATGATCAGATGAAACGTTCTCATGTGAATCAAGAAGCTGTGAATTAAATATTTGTTCATACTGATCTACAGATACTTTTTTTCGATCAGCTAATTCATTTTTTGTTTCATTTGCTGGTACATACTTAAAGAAGTTTTCTTGCAATGTTATAGAGTACAGCTCGGCTTCAGCACCTGAACCATAACTAAATATGGCCAACTGCTCTCCTGCAACCAAATCTTGTGCGTAACTCAATAATGATAACAAGCTTAAATACACAGAGCCAGTGTACAAATTCCCTACTTCTCGACTAAACTTTTGACTTGCCTTTAGATTTTTTAATAACCGTCCTTGCGTTCTCTCATCAGCCTCATCTATAATTTGATCAAAAGCTTTTTTACCCATTTTTGTATACGGTAGATGAAAAGTAAAACCTGCAAAATCAGCGATTGTCCGCCCGGATTGGTCCGTATATCGTTGCCATAGTGTCAAAAACATTTCTTTATAAATATCTGTTGATAAATGTCCGTCTACTATGGCTTCCGTTCTATCGATAGGACGCCAAAAATCTGCGACATCTCGGCTCATATAAACCGAATCAGAATTAATTGTTGCAATGTGTGGGCTTTCTGAAACAATCATGGCAACAGCTCCACCACCTTGGGTCACTTCACCAGGTGTATTTAATCCGTATCTTGCAATATCCGATGCGATAACTAAAACCCTTTTACCAGAATGGCTTGCAACGTAATCTCGAGCCTGCATCAATCCGAATGTTCCCGCATAGCATGCTTGTTTAATCTCAATTGTTCGCGAAAATTCAGACAAATTAAGTAATTTTTGAACATATAATGCGCTTGATTTTGAATTATCGATACCAGATTCAGTGGCAAAAATAATCAAATCAATCTGCTGACGATCATCATTATCAATAATTTTTGCAGCCGCGTTAGCGCCCATTGTTACGACATCTTCATAATTCGGTATCACCGATTGTTTATCTTGACCAATACCAATAGTATATTTATTCGGATCCACCCCACGTCGCTGAGCCAATTCTACCAAATCTAATACATATTCAGATGTGTAAAATGATAATTTATCAATTCCAATTGCCATTCTTTTTACCTCCTGTTTTATTGTGGTTAAATAGCAAAAAAAGAATTAATAAGTCGACGCTCAAAATTCACAACATGTTACAAATTATGGTTTTTGTGCCAGCTCATTAATTCAATTTATTATATTACTTATCTACTAGTAAAGTTCATTTACTTTGTCCTGAATACTATCACTATTAATGAATTCATCATACGTCGTATCAACGCGATCAACAACACCCTTTGGTGACACTTCAATAATATGATTTGCCGTAGTTGCTAAGAATTCATGGTCATGCGAAGTCATAATAATTGAACCCTTGAATGCGATTACCGCATCGTTAAGGGACTGAATTGACTCCAAATCCAAATGATTTGTTGGGTCGTCCATCAATAGCACATTAGCTTTGAGCAACATCATCTTCGCCAAAACAATGCGAACTTTTTCGCCACCGGATAACACATTAATTTGTTTTAAGGAATCATCACCACGGAACAGCATTTGCCCGAGCATACCACGTAAACTGGTGTTATCTTTTTGGTCTTCTTCCGCAAAATCACGTAACCAATCCAAAATAGTTACATCTTGATTATCGAAGTTATCATTTAAATCTTTAGCAATATAGGATTGTGACGTTGTAACACCCCAAGAAACAGTCCCCTCATCTGGTGCCATTGTACCTGCTATAATTTGCATCAACGTAGTTGTTGCTAAATCGGAACGTGATAAAATAGCAATTTTATCGTTTGGTCGACCAATAAAGGAAATATTGTCTAATACTTTTTCGCCGTCAATTGTTTTTGAAACGTTTTCAACGCGAACCATATCATTCCCGAGCTCACGATTAATGGGGAAATTAATGAATGGGTATTTTCTTGATGAAGGTTTAATATCATCTAAAGTAATTTTATCTAATTGCTTTTTTCGGGCTGTAGCCTGCTTTGATTTTGAAGCATTAGCTGAAAACCGAGCTACGAAATCTTGCAACTGTTTAATTTGTTCTTCCTTCTTAGCATTTTGTTGAGAAGCTAAGCGTTGGGCCAATTCAGACGATTCACGCCAAAAATCATAGTTTCCAACAAAGGGTGTAATTTTTCCAAAATCAACATCCAAAATATTGGTTGAAACAGCGTTCAAAAAATGTCGATCGTGGGAAACAACAATAACTAAGTTCGGAAAATCAGCTAGAAAGTCTTCTAGCCAATTAATCGTCTGTACATCCAATCCGTTGGTTGGCTCGTCTAAAATCAAAATATCTGGATTACCAAACAAGGCTTGCGCAAGCAGAACTTTCACTTTATCATTTTCAGTTAGCTCACCCATCAAGGTATCGTAAACACTATCGCTAATACCCAGCTTGCTCAGCAATTGACCAGCTTCAACTTCAGCATTCCAACCATCTAGCTCTTCAAATTCCGCACCCAAATCAGCAACACGCACACCATCTTCATCGTTAAAATCCGGCTTAGCATAGATAGCGTCCATCTCAGTTTTAACTTCGTACAATCGCTTATGACCTTGGATCACCGTATCTAAAACCGTAAATTTATCAAATGCAAAGTGATCCTGCTGCAAAGATGACATTCTCTCGCTATCACCGATTGAAATGGTTCCTTCAGTTGGTTGTAGTTCTCCTTGCAATAACTTCAAAAAGGTAGACTTACCAGCGCCATTAGCACCAATAATGCCATAAGTATTACCGGGTGTTAATTTCAAGTTAACATCTTGATAAATTTTAGGCCCTGAGAAACTAAAACTCATATCTGAAACTGTAATCAATGTAAAATCCTCCAATTAAGTTATGTAAAATAGTATCTCCAGAGTTCATTATTATCTGTATGCTTTGAGCAATAACTATTAAACACAAAGGTAAAATATCCTATACCAGTGTAACAGAAAAAGTGCGAAATATCGCACTTTTTCTAGTTATTCATAACACTAATTATACTTTCAAGTTTCCATCAACTGAAACTTGTCCATCATTCTTTGTCTCACTTTTTAAATCACGGAATCCGTTTTCAACTGGAATTTGATTTTCATCCGGGTCATCACGTGTATCTCCGAAAAAGGTGAATAAACTTAGTACAATGTACATTAGTCCAAAATAAAATCCATACTGATGAGATACCAAATGAAGTAATAATGTTGAAATTCCAGAGAATACTGCAGGCAAGGCAAATAAAATGAGAGGTGATAGCCCACGCTTACGCACACTATACCCAAGATATAAAGTATAAAGACCATTAATGATTAGATAAAACCAGATAACTTTATGTAAACCACTCACACTGAGTAACTTACCAATAAATGGTAGTACCAAACCAAGCATAAACGCTGCAAGCCACTGATACCCGTAGTATTTTTTGAATATCTTCAGCATTATTTCACCACCTATAGTTATCTCATTTATTTATTATATTATAACGGATTAATTTAGTTCACGCAACACGCTAATCGCTGACATTGCATAGAGTGGCGCTGTTTCAGCTCTCAATATTCGAGGACCCAATCCAGCTAATTCAAAATTCTGCAATCGTAATTCCTCAATCTCATTTTCTGTTAGACCACCTTCAGGACCAAATACACAGATTAGTTTTTCTCCAGATGGAACAGCCGAAACAGCCGCTATTAGTGCAGCACTTTCTCCATCACGAGCTGATTCTTCCCAAGCAACAAGTCCAGTATTTTTAGGCATTTGGATAGTATTTTGCCACGTGGTAAAAATAATTTCTGGAACAACCAAGCGATGTGCTTGCTCTGCTGCAGCTTGCGCTATTTTATTAAATCTTTTGACTTTCTTTTCTTGTTGCTTTCGCCAATCGGCAACTGTTCGTTTCATTGAGGTGAAAACGATTGTTTTGACACCAAGCTCTGTTGCTTTTTGGATAAACCAGTCAGAACGATCATTCTTTAGGGGAGACACGACAAGTGTTACATCAATTGGTAACTCAACATTTGAATAATATCGATCAATCACTTTGATATTAATAACCTCGGAATCAATTAAAGTAACTTCTCCAAGGCAGATTTCCAAATTATTACTAACAAATTCAGCTTTTGACCCCACTCGAGCTCTCAAAACTTTGCCAAAGTGCTTAAAAATGTCATTGTCAGCTGTCAAGCGAATCGTATCATTAATTGGTTCGTTTAGAAAATAGCGTTGCATTATTTAAAATCCTTTTTTGCAATGAATGCATGCCAGTCACCCATTGTTGTGTGTTGAAAAATTTTATATCCCGCTTGTTGTAGCTGTTGTTCAATCGATACTGAAATAGCATCATAGATTCCAGAAACCAAGAAATAGCCACCTGGCTTCAGGCGTGACCATGTCTGTGGAATAAGGCGTTCAATAACGTCAGCTAGAATATTAGCAACAATCAAGTCTACAGGCTTATCGATAGCAATTGACTCCAGTAAATCACTAGTTACCACTGTAACATCATTGGCCACTGGGTTTAACGCTAAATTTTCTTTAGCAACATTCACAGCCATCTCATCAATATCTGTTGCTAAAATGCCCGCTACACCGAGTTGTTTTGCAGCGACGGATAGTACTCCTGAACCCGTACCCACGTCTATCATGCTTTCTCCACCACGAACGACAGTTTCTAGCGCTTGGATCATTAATCGTGTTGTTTCATGAACTCCTGTTCCAAAAGCTAACTTAGGATCCATAATAATTGGATATTCATCTTTTTGAGCTGCTACAAAGTTTTCCCATGAAGGTACAACAGTAATGTGTCTTGTTATGCGGGTGGCATGATAATATTGTTTCCAGTTGTTTTCCCAATCTGATTGTGCCACGCCATTTAATGTAATAGTTGCAGGTGATGCATCAACCCCAAGCGTCACTAAGTTATCCAACTGTTCTTTTATCCGACTAACAGTGTTAGGTAAAGATGCATCGTCTTCAAAATAAGCTGTCACTGTTACTGGTGAAATATCATCAACAATCTGCACACCCTCAGCGCCGGTTGACATCAATATATCAGCAATTGGTTCAATGCCATCATTGTTCGTCGCAACGGTGAGTGCTTGCCATTTATTGTTCGTCATACTTCACCACTACTTTTCCAATCATGCGACCAGCTTCAACTTCTTTCGTAGCAGCACGAATATTTTCTACAGACAGCCCGTGATAAGTCTTCGACAGTGTCGTCTTGATTTTATTCTCATCAAGTAAACGCGCTACCTGATTAAGTGCATTCCCTTGAGACTGCATATTAACGCCATAGTTTCCCTTCGCAAACATGAACACCCAGCTAAACTGTGCGCCAATGTTCTTCAAAGGCCCCATATCAATTGGCTCCGTCGTTTCAACAATTGATGCAATTCGTCCAAATGGCTTAATAACGGCTGTTGCAAGTGGCCAATAATAATACGTATTTTGTAAAATCGCAATATTATCAACTTTATCGTGCTGAATCTTTCTCATCTGCTCGTTCAAATCTTGATGGTAGTCTAAGATATAATCAGCGCCAAGTGACTTAACCCAAGTAACAGACTCGGTGCGAGATGCTGTAGTGATAACTGTCATCCCGATATACTTTGCTAATTGAATTAATACAGATCCAACACCACCAGCACCATTCACAATCAAAATTGTGTGCCCCAAGGCACTGTTTTCCTCAAGATCATAACACAACGCTTCATGTAGGATTTCGTAGGCTGTAATTGATGTTAACGGCATAGCCGCAATTTCTTCATCACTCAATGAAGTAGGGGCATGGCCGACCAGTGCTTCATGAACAACTTGAAGGTCAGCGTTAGAACCGGGTTTCAATTGCGCTCCAGCATAGTAAACTTTATCACCAACGCTGAAATGTTGAACATTTTGACCAACTTCTACAACCACGCCGACTGCGTCAAAACCCAAAATACGAAAAACGCCATCATGAGTATAATTGGCTCTCATTTTTGTATCCACCGGATTGACAGAGCTGGCCAAAACTTTAACTAGTAATTCATCTTTATCCGGTTGTGGTCGGGGAATAACTTTTTCCACAAAAGCATCCGGTTGATCAATTAATAGAGGCCGTTCAAATCCAATGGCACGCATTTTATGACTTTGACCAAATGGCCAAATGTTTTTTATTTTGTCTAATAAATTCATTCTGATAACCCACTATTTAAAATATTATTCAGCGTTTGTTTCGATACTTGATAAATTGGTTTAAAGTTTTCATGAGTATACAACATTGTTATTGTCATATTTCTCGTCGCTGAGGTTGGCATGTCATCCTTCAAAACACTTTGCCAGTTTTCAGCGATCATAGCATACTCAACTAAGCGCAACTGTTCAGCAGATAATTTGCTTGCCTCACTAGATTTCTTTTGTAATTGTTTTTCAACATATCTTTGAACTTTTTTCTGGCCAGCAGGCAAATCAATAGGTGTTACTTGATATTGAACCTTTGCGTTATGGTATCGATCATACCTTATTTTTGTGATTTTATAGTTACGATCACGTTGTAAGGTCTTTACATATCGTTGCGATAAATCGCTTATGACTTGTTTCTTTTGATACTTATGGCCATCAAAAGTAACTGAATCTGCCACTTTAGCGCTGCTCTTCCACGCTTTGCCAACACTAGTAGCAATTTCTGTTTGCCACGCTGTATTGGTTAAATGTACAACCTGTTTGGTGCGTTTGTCATCAGAATGGCCTGTCAAGCCAAATTGTAACGCGATAGCTGCATCTTTTTGAAGAGTTTTCACACGGGTCTCCTGCGAGATGCCATCAAAATTAAAAGCAACTCTGGCAACTGTCAGACTAACCACTAACAGCATAACCAGTACTGAACAAACTGTTAGGATTTTAACTTTACGATTTGTTGGTTTTGACTGCTCGGATAAATTGCGTGCTAATCTAGAACGCTTTGTGTTAGTTTCCTCGGGCATATTGGGCATCGTCCTCCGTTTTAAGCACAGCCATGAAAGCTTCTTGCGGTACCTCGACTGAACCAACAGACTTCATACGTGCCTTACCCCTTTTCTGCTTGTCGAGCAACTTCGCACGACGATCAGGATCACCCGTATGAATTTTAGCCGTGACATCCTTACGATAAGCTTTAATGTTTGTACGAGCTAATATTTTAGCGCCAATAGCTGCTTGCACTGGAATTTCAAAGTTTTGACGTGGAATGATCTCTTTTAGTTTAGAAGTAATAATCCGTCCTCGTTCTACAGCAAAGTCACGATGAACAATAAAACTCAGGGCATCGACCTTCTCACTATTTAACAGAATATCTATTTTGACCAAGTCGGATTGTCTGTAGGATGATAACTCATAATCAAGTGAAGCGTAACCACGTGTGCTAGATTTTAGTTTATCAAAGAAATTGAAAATAATTTCGGACAAAGGCATGTAATACTTGACATTGACACGCGTGTCATCCAAATATTCCATTGTGTCAAATTCACCACGTTTGCGTTGCGCAAGTTCCATAACAGCACCAACGTAATCATTAGGCACCATAATTTGGGCATGAACATAGGGCTCTTCAATGTATTTCACTTTGGGCGTGTCTGGCATTTCGGATGGGTTTTCAATCTCAATAGTTTCTTCATCATTAGTTACCACTCGATAAGTAACAGACGGAGCAGTTGTCACCAAGTCCAAATCAAACTCGCGCTCTAGTCGCTCTTGAATGACATCCATGTGTAGCAAACCCAAAAAGCCAACTCGATACCCAAATCCTAGTGCTTGTGAAGTTTCTGGTTCAAATGTTAACGCAGCGTCATTGAGCTGTAGTTTTTCCAAAGCTTCCCGTAAATCCGTGTACTTAGCGTTGTCTGAAGGATATAGACCAGAATAAACCATAGGTGTCATCGGTTGATATCCGGATAATGGTTCACTGGCTGGATTATTCACTAGGGTAATTGTATCACCAGAATGTGTCGTATGAATGTCCTTAATAGCTGCTGTTAAGTAACCAACATCACCCGCCATCAAGTAATCACGTTTCTGAGCATTTGGAGACATCACACCAACTTCCGTGACCTCATATTCCGCACCAGTGTTCATCATACGAACCTTGTCACCAGGCTTTACAATGCCTTCTCGTACACGCATGTTAACAACCACACCACGATAAGCATCGTAGGCTGAATCAAAAATCAAAGCACGTAGTGGTGCATCGATATCACCTTGCGGTGCAGGTAAATCGGTAACAATTTTTTCCAGCAGTTCTGGAATACCAATGCCTTGTTTAGCTGACGCTAACACTGCCTCTGAAGCATCAATGCCAATAACATCCTCAATTTCCGTACGAACCTTTTCGGCATCCGCCGCCGGTAAATCAATTTTGTTAATTACAGGTAGAATTTCCAAGTCATTATCTAGGGCCAAATAAACGTTAGCTAACGTTTGTGCTTCAACGCCTTGAGAAGCATCAACAACAAGTATAGCCCCTTCAGCAGCTGCCAATGCCCGCGATACCTCATAAGAGAAATCAACGTGTCCTGGTGTGTCAATCAGATGGAAAATGTAGGTTTCACCGTCTTTAGCGTCGTAATGAACTTCGACCGCATTTAGTTTAATCGTAATTCCACGTTCACGTTCTAAATCCATTGTATCCAGTAATTGATTCTGCATGTCACGTTCAGCAACAGTATGTGTCTGTTCCAAGATACGATCAGCTATGGTTGATTTTCCATGGTCAATGTGTGCAACAATTGAAAAATTACGTATGTGTTTTTGTCGTTCTTTAAGTTCATTCAAATTTAATTCTGTCATAATTGGCATTTTTTTCTTTCAGTTTTCTATCTATTTAATTTTACCATAAAGCCTCACGTTACTTTTCGAAAATGACACCGCTATTTTAGCAAAATAAAAAAGCTAGGCTATTGCCAAGCTTTTAACTTTCATGAAAATTTAACGACGTGCGGTCCTTTTTCTTTCAACCCTGCAGACAGTATCTTCATTACAGTAATCATGTTTTCATCGGAAACAAGTTTTGGCATACCTTTGACCAGTGTGTTATAAACAGAATCATAGACTCTGCCATAATCACCCTGAATACTAGGTATGTATTTATCAATGCGATCACCACTCTGATTGTAGTATACCAAGTGCCCATAGTTTTGTGGTGTGTCAACGCCAAAACGCGCGTCTCCAGGCATAACACCAGTTTTAAGGTCATTTTCCTGCTCATCAACCTCATACTTAATAAATGTACCTTGTGTTCCACGCAGTTGCCATTTTGGATATTGGATTGTTGCTAATTCTGTGGTTTGAATTGTTGCTTTAAAAGCTTGTGGATAAAAAAGGTTAACCTCAATTTGGTCGTCTACAGGACTATTCAGTAAGCGAGTAGAACGTATATCGTAGGCTGCTGAATTTGGTACACCAAAGAGACTCACAATTTGATCTACCAAGTGAACACCATGCCCGAATAGCGATCCGTCGATTTCATTACCATTCGATTGTCCGTCATTAGGTCGATAATGGTCCATATGAACCTCAAGATCAACTAAACGACCGAGGTACCCATTTTGAATAACCCGTTGAACTGTCAAAAAGTCACTATCAAATCGCCTACTTTGAAATGACATCAAAAATAACTTTTTATCATAAGCAATATTGACCAAATCACGAGCCTCGATATCACTAGCAGCCATTGGCTTGTCAACCATAACATTTTTTCCAGCCAACAGTAGTTGTTTTGTCACCTGATAATGGCTGGCTGAAGGCGTTACAACAACCACTAGATCGATGGTTTCATCTTCAATAATGTCATCAATATCTGTTGAAAATACAGTACCAGTAACTTCTAACTCAGATTGCTCTGTTGGCCTTTTCCCAAGTGTAGGTGTTACTACACGGCTCACGTGAAACTTATCTTGCCGTAACTTTAAATAAGGTAAATGATAACGATTTGTGCTTTTTCCAAAACCAACGTAAGCAATATTCAACATAATGACCTCCTACTTTCTAGTGACGACCTATTATTTAATAATTTTACTTAATGACAATTTGTTCTAAATCACCCAATTCACTAATTAAGCGATGAATTACATTCAGTTGTGCATAGCGATTGTTTTTAACAGCTGCATTCTCGGTGTTAACCATTGTAGCTTCAAAATAAGTTGAAATAGGAGATTGTAACCCAGCCAATGTTGTATATACCTCGTCAGCACCTTCTTTTACTAAGTGGCTTAAGTTCAGTGCATACGTTGCCTGATACAATTCTTTTTCAGCATCATTTTCAAATAGAGATGGATCCACGCTATCATTGGTTAACTGCTTCACTGCTAAGCGATCGACACGTGTCAGTGATTCAATCACATCACGGAAATCATTATCTTTACTATGAGCAGCGAGTACATTAATACGATCTATGAGGTAAACAACGTCAGTATTTCCTGAGCGACTAACTCCTGCAGATACCAAATCTTGGCGAACACCATCATCCAATGTTAACTTACGCACGCGATCTAAGATAAACTCCAGTACAGCTGTGATATCAGCCGCAGCAACTTCTCCCTGTGATTGGGCAAACTGAGTTAATACCGGTTTCAAAGCAATATGCCAGTTTTTTTCCTGTAACGTTCTTACGATACCTGTTGCTGCGCGACGTAGTCCATAAGGATCATTTGAACCGCTTGGTGTTAAGTCAGCTGCAAAGAAAGTTACAATAGCGTCTAGCTTATCGGCAACTGCTAGTACAGCACCAATATCTGACTCAGCAATTTTTCCTGTTGCTGAAGTCGGCATATAGTGCTCTTTAATTGCTGCAGCCACAGCGGGATTCTCACCAAATAATTTAGCATAGTGTTCACCCATAATACCTTGCAATTCGTCGAACTCACCAACCATACCGGTCATTAAGTCGAATTTATAGATTTCTGCTGCACGGCTCACGTTAGACAATTGTTGTTCATCAAAATTCAGTGATTGCGCTAGTGCCTGAGCCAAAACGCCAGTTCGTTGCATATGTTCATAAACAGTACCAATTTTTTCATGGAAAACCAGTTTTTTGACCTTTTCCATGTAGTCAGCAATTGTTTTAGTTTGGTCTTCTTTGTAAAAGAATTCTGCATCCTCAAGACGAGCAACCAAAACTTTTTCATTACCAGCAATAACATTATCCAAATGCTCTTGGTTCCCATTACGTACTGATAAGAAATGTGGCAACAATTTCCCGTCATGATTAGTAACAAAGAAGAAACGTTGGTGTTCGCGCATTGATGTGATTAATACTTCATCAGGAATTTCCAAATATTTTTTATCAAAAGTACCAGCAAATGCCGTTGGCCATTCGACAATATTATTAACTTCTTCCAGCAAATTCTGTGCTGCATCAGTGTCTAATTCTAATGACCAATTGTTTTGTTTAGCAATTGCCGTCAGTTGAGAACGGATTGCATTTTTTCGTACCTCAGCGTTAACTACAACACTTGCTGATTCGAGTGTACTTACATAATCGTCAGCAGAAGAAATTTCAACATGTTCATTTGACAAAAAGCGGTGTCCTCTTGTAACACGACCAGTTTGAACATCTAATACATGAAAATCAACGACTTCCTTATCAAACAAGGCGACAAGCCAGCGAATTGGTCGCACGTACAAGAAAGCATTATTCGCCCACTTCATGTACGTTGAGAACTTCATCTCTGAAACCACCTCGGCACCAATTTTGACCAAGATATCCTTGGCAGGAACACCTTCAGTATGCTTTGTTAACCACACATAGCCGTCTCTTGTTTCAAAGTCATCTGGTGTTGCACCTTGACCGCGTGCAAATCCCATTGCTGCCTTAGTCCACTCACCATTGGCATCTTTTGCTCTTTCAATTGACGGACCACGCTTTTCTTCACTCAAACTTTCTGATTTTTCCGCTACATCGGTTAATTCAACCGCCAACCGACGTGGAGTTGAATAAGGATTAATGGCACCAACAGTCAAGCGATGCTCAGCTAAAAAGTTTCTTGTTCTTTCAATTAATTGATTTTCTGAGCTTGTGACCAGATGTGCTGGCACTTCTTCAAGACCAATTTCTAATAAAAATGTTGACATGAGTTATTCTCCAATATTGATTTTATCTCTGTTACTATCAGGCATTTTCTTTGGTGTATTTACCGTTTTTACCAAGATACTTATCCCGTAATGTCTGATCTTTTAGCAAAGGAAAACCAAGCTTAGCTCGTTCTTCAATAAATACTTTCGATACTTTGCGAGCCATTGTACGAATACGATGTAAATAACCAGCTCGTTCTGTGACCGAAACCGTGCCACGTGCATCTAATAGATTAAATGTATGTGATGATTTCAAAATATAGTCATAAGCCGGATGTACCAAGCCCAAATCTAACAAACGAGTTGCTTCTGCTTCAAATTCTTCAAAGTGGCGCAACAACATATCTTGGTTAGATTCTTCAAAAGCGTATTTCGAATGCTCGAATTCTGGTTCTTTGAAAATATCACCGTATAACACACCATTACCCCATTCAAGATCATAAACCGTTGGTACATCTTGAATGTATGATGCTAATCGTTCTAGACCATAAGTCACTTCTGCTGTCACAGAATCTACTTCAATCCCACCAACTTGCTGGAAATAAGTAAACTGTGTCACTTCCATACCATCCAGCCAAACTTCCCAACCAATTCCTGCAGCACCCATAGAAGGGTTTTCCCAGTTATCTTCAACGAAACGTATATCATGTTCTAATGCTTTAATACCCAAAGCTTCTAAAGAACCTAGGTAAAGCTCTTGAATGTTTTCAGGGGAAGGCTTCATCACTACTTGAAACTGATGATGTTGAAACAAACGGTTTGGATTATCGCCATAGCGGCCATCAGCTGGACGACGAGAAGGTTGAACATAAGCAGCGTTCCAAGGCTCAGGGCCATTAGCACGTAAAAATGTATATGGCGACTGTGTTCCGGCCCCAACCTCATTGTCATATGCCTGCATTAAGTTTGCGCCTTGTTTAGCCCAGTATTGTTGTAGGGTCAAGATGATATCTTGTAATGATAGTTTTTCGTTTGTCATAATCGTTCTTCCTTAAAAGTTTATCGACAATTCAGCACAGATGGTATCGATATTTTGTTATATTTACCAGCATCAAAAAACCGCGTGTAAGTTCATCCAATGCCAAAATAATTGACATCAGGACGCTTACGCGCGGTTCCACCTGACTTCCGAGTTATAAAACCCGACACTCGACTGTTTGTCCGTTCCACCAACGCCACTTGGCTTCATCACGTACAAAACTCAATAATGATATTATGCACTCTCTACGACAAATCGTCAAGTAAAAATTTCTACATTAAGTTGCTCGAAAACTTTCTGACAATGTTTTAACAATTAAATTAAGCAATGGTCTTGATGGCGCAATTAAGTACACAACTCGGATATGACCATCTGGCATATGCCACTCTAAATAAGTCATAGCCTTAATACTGTCAGAGGTAGTATCTTGGTAGGTACCATCAATTCGAGAGGCTTGTACATTGTCGACTTGATTTAATGAAACATAACTTTGTCCCGTAATTTTTTTAAAACTAAAACTAGCAAAATCAACACCAAATCCCTGACCTTGAGTGCTGGTTAAAATCATTACGTTTTGTTGTGACTGCAACCACTGCAAAGAAGCTGTATCTTGTTCCCAAGTCCCATGGACCTTAAAGAAACCAAATGTTGCATCTCCTATTGTATCTTCTGTTAATCCTCTGTATGCTGTCGTCTCAGAATCGTCTGGAAGTTCAGTAACTTCTTTTTCAGGTATCGAAGATGCTGAGCTGGCTTCTGGTGTGTTATCATCTGTCTCTTGGGTTGACGAGCTCATAGAACCATTTTTAGTAGAATAACTTGATGACGCGGACTTACCTCGATTTTCATTAACTTGACGCTGTTCCTGAATATACTTTTGCGCAGCAGTTCTAAATTCATGTGTGACATGCTTTAAAGCAGTAACCTGAAAACAAGCAGTTAAAATCATTACAGCGCTAATTAAAGCTGCATAAAATGCTTTTTGCTTTTTACTTAAAGTCGGTGTCCAATAAGCAGAACGCCTTGAAACCAAGCAAATCAGCCAACCGAAGTATATTAAAAATGCAATTGGTGCCAAAATAACTAAACGAAAACTGACTAAAATGCCAAAACTCACTCCTAAAAGTGACGGGCTCATCAGTACAAACATAATTGTCTGTACTGGAAATCCGGTATCTCGTAATCGCCTAATAAATAAGGATAAGTTTGGAATAGTTATTAAGATACTGAATGTTCCAGATAACTTGGTTGCTAACGACCAAGAATTAAAAAAAATAATTGATACAAATAAAATAGATGCAAAAATAAATGTATTCACGATATGAACCCACCAAAAATCCAATCGATACGCACCACTATGAAAATCAAATGCTTCCCGCCAATATCTCAAATATCTCCTCAGCACATCCCTCTCCTAAATAAAAAGACTTGGATTTATCCAAGTCAAGCATGATCGGAATATCTTACGAAAATCAAATTGTTAACAATTCTTTTTCTTTTTCAGCTGCTATTTCATCAATTGCTTTGATGTTTTCATCAGTCAACTTTTGTGTCTGATCTTCGGCCTTGCGGGCATCATCTTCAGGCATGTCTTTGTCTTTTTTAATATCATCCATAATATCACGACGAACATTACGAACTGAAACTTTAGCTTTTTCAGCTTCAGCCTTCACTTCTTTAGCAAGTTCTTTACGACGTTCTTCTGTCATTTGTGGAATCGCCAAGCGCACAATATTTCCGTCAGAAGCAGGATTCAAACCAAGATCGGACACGTTAATTGCATGTACAATTGCTTCCAAGGCACTTTTATCAAACGGCGTAATTAGCAATATTCGTGCTTCCGGTACTGAAATTGAAGCCACTTGGTTCAATGGTGTCATTGCCCCATAATATTCAACTTCGACGCGATTCAAAATATTGGGATTCGCACGACCTGTACGGATGTTGGCTAATTCACGTTGAAGTGCCTCTTGTGCCCCCTTCATACGCTCTTTAGCATTAGTTAAATCAAAAGTCATTATTTTTCTCCTGTTACTGTTGTTCCGATGGCTTCACCAAGCACAACTCGTTTCAAGTTACCTGGTGTGTTAAGGTTAAACACCACCAATGGCATATTATTATCCATAGATAGTGAGCTTGCTGTCGAATCCATTACTTTCAAACCTTTTTGCAAAATGTCAAGGTGAGTTAATTCCGTAAACTTCACCGCATTAGCATTTTTATTTGGATCTGAGTCATAAATACCATCAACGCCATTTTTACCCATTAAGATGGCATCAGCATTAATTTCGTTTGCACGCAAGGCTGCCGTCGTATCTGTAGAAAAATACGGAGAACCTGTACCTGCTGCAAAAATGACAATTCGTCCCTTTTCTAGATGACGAATCGCACGACCACGTATGTAAGGTTCAGCAATCTGCTGCATTGTAATAGCAGTTTGCACACGTGTTTGGACACCAGCGCGTTCCAATGAATCTTGCAAAACTAGAGCATTCATTGTTGTACCAAGCATGCCAGTATAATCAGCACGAGACCGTTCCATACCAATTTTTGATGCTGGCTCTCCACGCCACAAGTTTCCACCGCCAACAACAATGGCAATTTGTGTACCTAGGTCATGGACATCTTTTAGCTCTTCAGCAATTGCAGAAACAGTCTCAAGATCGATGCCTTGACCTTTGTCCCCTGCCAATGCTTCACCAGAGAGCTTCATCAAAACGCGTTTGTACTTAATATCAGTCATGTTTAACCTCTTTTATTTGCTTATACAAGTATATCAAAAATTCCGAAAAATTTCCGAAAAAAAAGTGCGCTATTTATAATAGTACACTTTTTAACTAATTAGCTGCATTGATAAAGCAATCAATGGCAATTAGTAGTTTTTAAATATTAACCAAGTTGCTTAGCAACTTCTTCAGCTAAATCAGTGACTTGCTTTTCAATGCCATCACCAACTTGGTAACGAACAAATGACTTAACTGATCCATTTTGTGAAGAAATGAATTGTGCAACTGTTTGGTCGCCATTTTTAACAAATGGTTGATCCAACAAAGAAATTTCAGCCAAGAACTTATTGATACGTCCTTCGACCATGCGTTCCTTAATGTTATCAGGCTTACCATTCAAATCTTCAGAAGCTAATTGCACTTCCTTTTCCTTAGCAATAACATCAGCAGGTACTTGATCATCAGATACAAATTGTGGTGCAATAGCAGCAACATGCATTGCGATATCCTTGGCAGCTTCTTCTGAAGCACCATCAACAACAACCAAAGCTGAAATTGAGCCTGCCAAGTGAGAATATGAACCAAAGTTTTCTGAATCTGACTTTTCTACTACTGAGAAACGACGCAAAGTAATCTTTTCACCAGTAATTTGAGTTGTTCCGATAATTTTGTCGTTCAAAGTTTGACCTTCTTGAACTTCAAGTGCCAAAGCAGCTTCAACGTCAGCAGGCGCAAATTCGACGATTGTGTTGGCAACTGCGTTAAGCAATTCGTTAAATTCAGCGTTACCAGCCACGAAGTCAGTTTCTGAGTTTAATTCAATGATTGCAGCGCGGTTACCCTTAACGGCAACAGCTGTCATGCCTTCGGCAGCGACACGATCACCCTTTTTAGCGGCCTTTGCCATACCCTTTTCACGCAATAAATCAATTGCCTTGTCTAGATCGCCATCAGCTTCAACCAATGCTTTTTTAGCATCCATCATTCCAACAGATGTCTTATCACGTAATTCCTTTACTTGTGCAGCAGTAATTGCCATTATAGTGCTCCTCTAAAATAGTTTAATGTATTTTTATTATAACATATTAAAATACCATTCCGCGTCCCGAACAGGTCCGCTAGGAACGGTATTTATAGAATAAAATTAATTAGTTATTGCCTTCTTCAACGATGTTAGCAATTTCTTCGATTGATTCTGTGTTTTCGTCACCTTCAACGAATGCATCTTCAGGTGCTGAATCTTGGCCTTGACGACCTTCAATAACAGCATCGGCAATCTTTGATGTGATCAAACGTACGGCACGAATAGCATCATCGTTAGCAGGAATCTTAACATCGACTACATCTGGATTAGCATTTGTATCGATCATAGCTACAACTGGGATATTCAACATGTTTGCTTCCTTGACGGCAATTTCTTCCTTCTTTGGATCAACAACAAACAATACATCTGGCAAGCCAGGCATGTCTTGAATACCACCTAAGAACTTTTCCAACTTTTCACGTTGCTTGTTCAACAAAACAACTTCTTTTTTAGGCAATTGCTCAAATGTACCGTCTTCGGCCATTGTTTGCAAATCCTTCAAACGTTGGATACGTGTCTTGATAGTGTTCCAGTTTGTCAATGTACCACCCAACCAACGATGGTTGATATAGTATTGGCCAGCACGTGTTGCTTCTTCAGCAATCGCATCAGAAGCTTGTTTCTTTGTACCAACGAATAATACGTTAGCGCCATCAGTAGAAGCGTTACGAATAAAGTTGTAAGCTTCGTCAACTAACTTAACTGTCTTTTGTAAATCGATGATGTGAATACCATTACGTTCTGTAAAGATATATTCGTCCATCTTTGGGTCCCAACGACGTGTTTGGTGACCGAAGTGTACTCCTGCTTCGAGGAGTTCTTTCATTGAAATAACTGCCATGATATGGCCTCCTAGGTTTTTCCGCCGACAAATTCGTTGTTCACGCTGACATTTCTGCACCTACGTGTTCTCATTTATCGTGTGTATTTGCTGCTTTTCACAACATATTACATTTTACATTATTTATGGTTCCTTGACAAGCATATTACCAAATTTTGATTACGTGGTGTACTAATAAATACTTTTCCTTGTTAATTCGTGTTAATTTCTTAAAATTTGCCTCTGCTTTTAACGCTTCGCTCTTTGTCTGGAACTCTTCATAGTGAATCAATTTTAATGGATGCCGCGACTTTACGCGGGTAAACTTAGCCCCTTTACCAGACTCATGTGTCGCTAGACGACGTTGTACGTTATCCGTGAATCCACCATAAAAATAACCATCCGCTGTATATAAAACATAAAAATAATAATACTTCATTCATGCCACGCTTTACCATAAAGGATGTCGTGAACCTCTGATGTATAGTCATTGTCATCAGTATAGGCGATAAGAGGTGGCATAATGCGCACGCCACCTGGTCGGCCAGATTTAATGGCTTCTATTAAAACCATATTGGCTTCGCGGTTTGCCTTTCCATAAACAAATTGAACTCTTTTAATCATAAGCTTTCGTGCAGCAAACGCTGCAAATATATCTGCTAGCCTTTCCGGCCGGTGTACCATATAGACCTTACCATTATTTTTCAGCAGTTTATTGGCAATTTGAGCCAGTTCAGGTAAGTTAATCATCAACTCGTGGCGCGCAATTTCATAATGTTTATCTATATTAGTCTTGGTAGTCTCAGTTAAGGGAAAATAAGGTGGATTAGTCAGAACAGTTTCAACAGAGCCAGGTTTAATTTCATTAAATATATCTTTCATGTCAGCCTGAACGACTGAAACACGTTCATGTAAATTGTTCAGTTCAATGCTACGTTGTGCCATTTCAGCTAATTCTGGTTGTATCTCGACTAACTTTATTTCCCCAGTCACTTTTGGAGCGTAAAAAAGCCCAACCGCGCCAGTACCTGATCCCAAATCAACAGATAACCCTTTACCTTTTCCCTTTACATCAGCAAAATGTGCTAATAAAATCGCGTCTAAGGAATATGAAAACATGTCTGGATTCTGGATGATATTAATATTTTGTGATGGAAGTCCATCAATACGTTCATTTGCTTTAAGAAATGGTTGTGTCATTTGCGTTTCTTTCTGTTTATCTGTAAAATTGAAATGATTAATTTATGAGGTAAATAAATATGAAATTCTATGATTTTTTACGCGGCATTGCTGTTGCTTTAATATGGGCAGTTACTGGCCGCATTAAATACATGAATCGCGACAGAATACCCCAAAACGATAACTATGTGCTAGTTGGTCCACACCGCACTTGGTGGGATCCAGTATGGTATGCTGTGGCAGCCTACCCAAAACACTTTATTTTCATGGCAAAAATTGAATTATTTAAATTCAAGCCACTTGCATGGTTAATCAAATCAGCCGGCGCATTCCCAGTTGATCGTGAAAATGTTGGCCCAAGCGTCATCAAAATTCCTGTACGCGAATTAAAAGATGGCAATCGCTCTTTAATAATGTTTCCTTCTGGTTCTAGACACAGTGATGATTTAAAATCAGGCTCCATTCTAATTGCACGAATGGCTGGAAAGGCAATCGTACCAGCTGTATATCAAGGCCCTGTAAAGTTCAGTCAACTTTTCAAACGTAATAATACCACAGTTAATTTTGGTGAGCCAATTATTATTGATCGTAAAGACCGATTGAACAAGGAAAATATTGCTAAATATACTGAGCAGATGCAAGCAGCTTTCCAAGAATTAGATGCTGAGATTGACCCAACTTGGAAATATGTAGATCCAAAACGTTCAGAAAAAAAATAGCCGATTGGCTTATTTTTTTGCGAATTGGCACTTTGTTGCTTCATCTGAGCCATCATTTGGTTCAATTTCTTTTGAGATGGTTTTTGTCCCATTGACATCATCATTGATTTCATCATTTCTTCTGAAATAGGTGGGTTTTTTGCAAGATAACTCTTCATTGAGTTACGTGCCAAGAAAAAGCCACCGACCAAACCAATAATTAAAGTTAACACTGCAATCAAAATTGCTAGCCATGTGCTAATCATGCATATTCTCCTTACTAAAATGTCTGATAATTATTATAGCACAGCCAGCAAAGGCGTGCTATAATAACTTGCAGAGTTAACGTTTTCAATATGAACCATTTTGTTCGTTACAAAAATAAATAACACGAATTTTTTATTATTTATTTAATATTAGGTTGAATTTTAAAAAAAATAACGAACAAACGTTTGATTTGTTCGTGTTTTTCCGTTATACTGATGATAGTAAATTTAACAAGTAGGAAACCCATCATGGCAATTACACAAGAAAGCAAACAAATTCAAGTGCTTCGATTTATTCATGAAGCACAATCAGAAAATGGTTACCCACCAACCGTCCGAGAAATTGGTGAAGCTGTTGGATTATCATCTTCTTCAACTATTCACGGTCACATCGAACGTCTGGTAAAAAAAGGTTATCTTTTAAAAGATGCTTCTAAACCAAGAGCTCGTGCGATTGAAGTAACCGATATTGGTTTAGAGATGCTTGGGATTTCAACCACACCCGGAAAAATTCCGGTACTTGGAATGGTTACAGCGGGTACACCAATTTTGGCAGTAGAAGAAGAAGCAACTGAATTTTTCCCTATCCCAGATAATTTAATGCAATTTGATGGTGACCTATTCATGCTTAATGTTCATGGTGATTCAATGGTTAACATTGGCATTCTAGATGGCGACAAAGTTATCGTACGTAAGCAAGAGAATGCTGATAATGGTGATGTTGTTGTCGCAATGAATGATAACAATGAAGCGACAGTTAAGCGTTTTTTCCGTGAAGCCGATCATTATCGCTTACAACCTGAAAATAACAGCATGGCGCCAATTATTTTGCAAAAAGTCTCTATTTTAGGAAAAGTAATCGGACTGTATCGCGACGCTATTTATTAAAAACCAAATAAAAAGGCTCATCTCTGATGAGCCTTTTTATTATGCTTGCCAAGCATTTGGATTTTCCTTCCAGTTTTGTAAGGTTTCAACTTGTGATTTATCGAGATCCCCACGCTTAACGGCTGTTTCAATTAGTTGTGAATATGTTGTCAGTGAGTTAAATGTTAGTCCTGCTTCAGCAAAATTTTTTTTACCAGCTGGTAATTCATAAGAAAATATGGAAACAACACCAAGGACACTTGCTCCCTCCTTACGCACCGCATTTACTGCGGCCAACACAGACCCACCTGTTGATATCAAATCATCAATCAGAACGACTTTACGATTTTTTACCAATGCACCTTCCGTTTGACGACCTGCCCCGTGATCTTTGGGTTTTGAACGTACATAGACCATTGGTTTATTTAATTCTTCAGCTACCCAAGCTGAATGTGGAATACCTGCAGTAGCCACTCCACCAATAATCTCAACGTCACTATATTCTTTTTTTATTAGTTCGGACAGCCCTTTGTATATATTTTGACGTACCGAAGGGAACCCAATGGTCATCCGATTATCTGTATATATTGGACTCTTAATACCGGAGGCCCACGTGAAAGGTTCTTCTGGCGAAAATTTTACGGCACCAATTTCAAGTAAATCATTAGCTACTTGTTGTTTATAGTCTGTCATTTATTTTCTCCATTCATTGACAACACGTTGATATGCAGCCACTGGGTTGGTCGATTGTGTAATTGATCGACCAACAACTAATCCAGTTGAATTCAACTTCTTGGCTTCCCCTGGCGTAGTCACACGTACTTGATCTCCAGCTTCATCACCAGCTAAACGAATACCAGGTGTGATACGTAAAAATCGATCATTCGTGTGTGACTTAATTAAACCAGCCTCTAAGGGTGAACTAATTGTCCCGTCTATGCCCACCGAGTAAGCAAGCTCAGCCAAATGTGCAACACTTTCTTCAGTAGTTGCTGTGGTTAATTGTATCTCTTGTATCTCAGCTTCAGAAAAAGAAGTTAACTGCGTCACTGCAAGTAATTTTAACGCTTCACTTTTATTGGCAACAGCTGCTTCTAGCATTTTTTTCCCTCCAGCTGCATGCAGAGTTAAATATTGTACATCTAGTTTTGATATATTAGCGACTGCACGACCAACAGTGTTTGGAATATCGTAAAGTTTTAAATCTAAGAAAATCGTATAGCCCAATGCACGTAGTTCTGTGATGAACTCTGGTCCCGTACGATAAAAAAGTTCCATACCAACTTTCAATGCTGGCTTTTCTACTAAATCTGAAAAAGGCTTCAAAAATTTGTAAGTAGTAGTTGCATCAGGAAAGTCCAAAGCAATAAAAACTGGCTGTTCTGTCATTATGATCCTCCTATGTACATAAGCCGAAGCTTATTTGAAAAAGTTTAGTGCATTTCTTTCACTGTAAAACTGCGCGACTCTAATACTTCTAAGAAGGCACTAACTGTGTCTAAGGCAGTAAACAAAGGCACGGCATTTTCAATCGCAGCATTTCTAATCAAGCGGCCATCGCTTTCAGCACGGTCATCTGCTTGAGTTGTGTTAATAACAACCTGCACTTTTTGTTGACGCAGTGCTGCAACCGCATTATTATCTGATTCCGAAATTTTATCGAGTACTTCCACAGGCAAGTCATTGTCTGACAAGTAAGCACCCGTACCGGCAGTTGCAAACAAAGCAAATCCCAAATCATTGAATCTCTTTGCTAATTCGAGCGCCTCTTCTTTGTCATCATCAGCAACTGTGAATAAGACATTGCCGTAACGTGGTACTTTAATGTTAGAAGCAATAAAGGCCTTATACAACGCCTTGGACAGGTTAATATCTGACCCCATGACTTCACCAGTAGACTTCATTTCTGGGCCGAGCAAAGAATCAACATCGGGCAACTTTGTGAACGAAAATATTGGTGCTTTAACGTGCACCATATCATCGTTAGGAACAAGTCCCGTCTCAAATCCCATTTCTGACAATTTTTCACCTAACATAACTCTTGTTGCTAATTGAGCGAGCGGAAGATGCGTGACTTTCGATATGAACGGTACTGTCCGTGATGCACGTGGATTTACTTCGATAACATATGCCGTATTTTCATGGATAACAAACTGCACGTTCATCAACCCTATTGTGTTCATAGCTTTAGCCAAATTAATAGAGGCTTGCACCATTTCATCTTGAACCTTTTGTGACAAGTATTGTGGTGGATAAACTGACATGGAATCCCCTGAGTGGACCCCCGCCCGTTCGATATGTTCCATAATACCTGGGATTACAGCTGTCTCACCATCTGACAAAACATCTACTTCTGCTTCTTGTCCCACTAAGTACGAATCAATCAATACCGGATGATCATTTGAAACCTTGACCGCACGCTGCATGTAGTCCTGGAGTTCATCGTCAGAAGAAACAATTTCCATTGCTCGACCACCCAAAACGTATGAAGGACGAATCAATACAGGATATCCAATGGATTGTGCAGCTGCTAATGCACCGTCTACTGTGGTTGCTGTTTTACCAACAGGTTGTGGTAAAGTAAGTTCTTTTATGACCTGATCAAATGCTTCACGATCTTCGGCACGATTTAGATCCTCTACAGAGGTTCCTAAAATGTTTACGCCATTGTCTAACAAAGGTTGAGCTAAATTAATTGCAGTTTGTCCGCCGAATTGCACCACCACACCGACTGGATTCTCTAAATCAATCACATTGAGAACATCTTCCAAGGTAAGTGGTTCAAAATACAATTTATCTGAGATAGAGAAATCCGTTGAAACGGTTTCTGGATTAGAATTCATAATAATCGCTTCATATCCAGCCCGTTGAATAGCCTTAACAGCATGAACAGTTGCATAATCAAATTCAACACCCTGCCCGATGCGAATCGGTCCAGAACCTAGTACAAGTACCGATTTTTTTGTACTAATAATCGATTCATTTTCCTGTTCATAGGTTGCATAATAATACGGTGTTGCCGATTCAAATTCTGCCGCAACAGTATCAACCATTTTATAAACTGGCTTAATTTTTTTATCTTTGCGTAGTGTTCTAATATCAGCAGCTGTCTTGCCCCAGATTTTAGCAATTGTTTCGTCAGCAAACCCATTCTTTTTAGCATATTGCAACTGATCAATATCTCCAACATGGCTGGCAAGGTCTTGCTCAATTTCGATAACATGCAATACTTTATCCAAGAAAAATTCATCGATTAGTGTTTTATCATGAATAGTTTCAATTGAAACACCTCGGCGCAATAAATCAGCAATCATAAACAAACGATCATCTCGAGCAGGCATTAATGCTGCTAGCAGTTCATCATCTGAAAGATACTTATAGGTTATATCATCTAAACCAATAGCCCCAATCTCTAGTGAGCGAACAGCCTTTAACATGGCTTCTTCCATATTGCGACCGATAGCCATCACTTCACCAGTTGCCTTCATTTGCGTGCCTAGGCGACGATCTGCTGTTGAAAATTTGTCAAATGGCCAGCGTGGAATTTTAAACACAACATAATCTAATGCTGGTTCAAACTCTGCCTTTGTCGTGCCAGTTACTGGATTGATGATCTCATCAAGTGTTAAGCCAACGGCAATTTTTGCAGCCATTTTGGCAATCGGATATCCAGTCGCCTTTGAAGCTAACGCTGAAGAACGACTGACACGTGGATTGACTTCAATAATATAATATTTGTATGAATCAGGATCAAGTGCCATTTGAATATTGACACCACCCTCGATTTTCAATGCACGAATAATTTTTAACGCTGCATCACGCATCATTTGAACTTCGCGATCAGATAATGTTTGAACTGGTGCAGTCACAATCGAGTCTCCAGTATGAATACCAACTGGATCAAAGTTTTCCATTGAAGCAACAACCAATGCGTTGTCATTAGCGTCACGCATCACTTCAAATTCAATCTCTTTGTAACCCGCAATCGAACGTTCAATCAACACTTGTGTTACAGGAGAAAGTTCTAATCCATTGGCCGTAATTTCCGAAAGCTCTTCATGGGTTTGAGCAATACCTCCGCCGGTACCGCCTAACGTGTAGGCTGGACGAACAATTACTGGATAACCATGTGTGTCAGCAAAATTAAGTGATTCTTCTAAAGTAGTTGCAATGATGGACTCTGGAATGGGCTCATTCAAACGTTCCATCAAGGCTTTAAATTCTTCACGATCTTCGGCCTCTTCGATTGCTGATAGCTTAGTTCCAAGTAACTCGATATTTAATTCATCCAAAATTCCCGCTTCGGAAAGGTCTTTAGCCATATTTAATCCAGTTTGACCACCTAGCGTTGGCAAAATAGCATCTGGACGCTCTTTACGTAAAATACGTTCAATAAAGTCAATTGACAAAGGCTCAATGTATACCTTGTCAGCAATTTCAGCGTCAGTCATAATCGTTGCCGGATTAGAATTTACTAAAATAACATGATACCCTTCTTCCTTTAAAGAGAGCGCGGCTTGTGTGCCAGAATAATCAAATTCGGCTGCTTGACCAATAACAATTGGTCCAGAACCAATCACTAATATTTTACTAATGTCTTGACGTTTAGGCATTTGTAGTCTCCTTCTTTGAATCAGCTATCATATCCAAAAATTCATCAAATAAATATTCAGCATCGTGTGGACCAGGTGCTGCATCTGGGTGGAATTGAACAGAGAAAGCATTGTAGCCTTTTAGACGAACACCTTCAACAGTCTGATCATTAATTTCCTCGTGTGTCACAACTAGATCTGTTTTCTCTAAGCTTGCTCGTTCTACTGCGTAGCCGTGATTTTGTGACGTAAAATCTAATCTCGCTTTGGAAATCGTGCGCACGGCATGATTAAAACCACGATGACCGAATTTCATTTTGTAAGTTTCTGCGCCATTGGCGATTGCGAACAGCTGATGTCCCAAGCAAATGCCCATTAACGGTAAATGCTTTTGTAGCTTCTGAATTGTTGGAATGGCATATTTTACATCTTTGGGATCACCAGGTCCATTCGACAATAAGATACCGTCAGGGTTCGCTGCCAATACTGTTTCTGCGTCCACATTAGCAGGAAATACCATCACGTTAACACCGCGCTTGGCAAGCGAGCGAAGAATTGAATTTTTCAGTCCAAAATCAATGAGCGCGATTGATACACCATCAGTTGGGTTTTGATACTGTGTCTTTGTTGTTGCATCTGCAACCATTGTTTTCGATGTTTCAAACGCTTTTAGTCTCGCAACGACTTCGTCCGTTATTTCATCAACAAGCGCTGCTTTCATGGAACCCTGATTACGTAACTCTTTTGTTAAAGCGCGCGTATCAATGCCCGTTATACCGGGCATTCCAGTTTTTTCTGCCCATTCAGGCAAACTCATTGTTTTGCGCCAATTGCTTGGTCGTCGAGCGATTTCGTGCACCACAATCGCAGATGCAGCTGGTCGCAAACTTTCAAAGTCATCACGATTAACCCCGTAATTACCGATTAGTGGGTAAGTAAATACAATAATTTCACCTCGGTATGATAAATCTGTAATTGATTCTTGATATCCGGACATACCAGTATTAAAAACTAACTCGGCCATGATATCAACATCAGCACCAAAAGCTTCCCCTTCATATACTGATCCATTTTCTAATAATAAGTAGCGTTTTTTCATTTTACGTTATCCTTATATACAATTTCACCGTCAACCCATGTGGCCAGTGTTTTTCCATACACTTTCCATCCAATAAATGGTGAGTTTTTTCCCATCGATTCAAAGCTTTCAGTATCGATTTCATAGTTATTATCTAGATCAAACAGAGCGAGGTCTGCTCGCGCACCTTCTTCGATACTAGTGGGCGCTTGCAAGTGGAATGCACTGACTGGAGCAGTGACCATTCGCTCAAGCAAAGTTTCTAGAGTCATCACACCATTTTTAACCAAATAAGTATAAAGCAGTTGGAAACTCGTTTCGATTCCGGTAATGCCAAATGGTGCCTCTCGGAAAGACTTCTGTTTCTCCTCTTTTCCATGTGGCGCATGATCAGTAGCAACCATATCGATAGTTCCATCCAACAATCCAGCAATGACTGCTTCACGATCTCTCTGAGTTCGTAGTGGTGGATTCATTTTAAACATTGCATTATCAGAATTGATATCTTCTTCTGATAATAATAAGTGATGCGGAGAAACCTCTGCAGTAACATGAACACCTTCATGTTTAGCAATTCGCACCAATTCAACCGATTCCTTAGTTGAAATATGCGCAACATGGTAATGAACGCCAGCAGCTTTAGCTAGTACCAAATCTCGAGCAAGTTGTGAACTTTCCGCCAATCCTGTAATTCCTGGTAATTCTAATTTTGTTGATGCTTTCCCCTCGTTCATGACACCATCATGAACCAGCGTATCGTCTTCCAAATGCGCGGCTAAAGGTTTGTTAACCGATGCAGCGGCGACCATTGCTTCGAGCATGGTATTTGCTGTCTGTACCCCTTTACCATCATTTGTGAATGCTTTGGCCCCAGCTGCTGACATTCCTTTAATATTGGTTACTTGAGTTGACGTCAAATTATTTGAGATTGCCCCGTACTGTTCAATATGAATCACACCATTTTGTTTATTTCGTGCGATTTGATTCGTTATCTTCTCATCGTTATCAGGAACTGGATTTAAGTTAGGCATAGCAATCACAGTCGTAAACCCACCGCGTGCAGCCGCCTTAGATCCGCTATTAATCGTTTCCTTATACTCAAAACCAGGTTCACGAAAATGTACGTGCACATCTACTAATCCCGTTGAAAGGAAGGCCCCTTTGGCATCAAAAACGGTAGCTGCTTTACTTTCAAGATGATTACTAATCTTTTGAATAATTCCTTGGTCAATTAAAATATCTCGAAGAACGAGTTGATTGTTCCATAAAATTTTAGCATTTTTTATTAGTTGCATTTACTTACTCCGTAACGTATTCTAAAATGGCCATTCGTGCATAAACGCCATTGGTCATCTGGTCAAATATGCGTGATTTTGGTGCTTCAACTAAATCATCGGCAATTTCAACGTCTCGATTAACTGGGGCCGGGTGCATAATAATACTATTTTCTTTCAAATTTTCATAACGTGATTCAGTCAAACCATACACTTCATGATACTTTTTTGCCGAAAAATTTTGATTTTCAGTATGTGTAATTCGTTCATGCTGTACTCTAAGAAACATCACAACATCTTGTTCCGACCAACCAACATCAAGGTCCACATGTTCGCCAAATGAATCAAAATCAACTGGTTGCCAGTCTTTTGGTCCACTGAATGTCACTGTTGCGCCAAGCTTGTTGAGTATCTCTGCATTTGAACGCGCTACTCGTGAATGTGTTAGGTCACCAATAATTCGAACCTTCAAACCTTCAAAATGTCCAAACTCTTGGTAAATTGTCACTAAATCTAACAAACTTTGTGAAGGGTGTTGGCCGCTGCCGTCCCCCGCATTTACAAGTTGTGGAATTGCATGCCCTTCACTCCGTAAGACGTTTTCATACCATGAATTTTGAGAGTGACGAATTACTGCAACATCCACACCAATCGCTTTAAGGGTTTTTAATGTATCAACCAAACTCTCTCCTTTTGTCATTGAACTAGTTTGAGGGTCGATTTGTATCTGTTTCCAATTAAGTTGATTCTCTGCCATTTGGAAACTACTATGCGTTCTCGTTGAATTTTCAAAAAATAAATTTACAGCCGTTATCGATTTTGTTTTAGGTTGCTCACCTGATTTTAACGCCAACGCACGTTGTATTAAGTGTAGCACGTCATTTTTATTAATTGCATTTATATTCAAATAATTTCGCATATTACCCTTCTTTATACAAAAAACCAAGCGATCTGAGCGACCGCTTGGTTCTAGAAAATGAGGGTAAAAGTGTACACTTCACCAAAAGTATCTAAAGCCTTGCAGGTCTCTCTGGACCTGATTAAAGGTTTTATTTTATTGATAGTAATCATAGCATTTTTTAAAAGTTAATGCAACTTACTTACTAAAGAAATTTTTATTCCCTTGATTGACATTTGCTTTAGCTGTTTTGTTACTATTCCAAAATGGAACAATGACTTTACCAACAACGTGCTTTTTATCTACAAATCCAAAATACCGACCATCATTTGAAACTGACCGATGATCGCCCATGACAAAATACTTACCTTTTGGAACTGTAGAATTATTGCGATCCTTTTTCTGCCATAGCGTACCGGAGGAAAGTGTCTTAAGAGACCATGTGCTACCAAAAGACATTTCCGTTCCCTGTGTACGTTCATTCAAACTAATGAAGCTTTGATTAACTTTCTTGCCATTGACGTACAGATTAGACGCTTTGTATTCAACTGTATCACCTGGGATCGCAATAATACGCTTCACGTACTTATCGTCCCCAGACTGGTACCTAGGATCTTCATCTTTAGCGTTAAATACAATAACATCTCCACGCTTATAACTTGCCACTTTGTTTAGAAACACATTCTCGTTATCTTGCAAATTTGGTTCCATTGATGGCCCACTAACTTTTACGCGTGTGAATAAAAATGAGCGAATAAGCACAACAATAAGAATTGCAATGGCAATTGGAAAAACCCACTCCTTCAAAAATTTCATAAACATAAATAACTTCCTTTACATAAAATCACCAACAGCATAACTGTCGGTGATAGTGAGCTTAATTTACTTCTGCAACTTAGAATATGCTTCGGCAACGGGTTTTGTAACGATGTCATTTAATTCCGTTAGCAAAGTGTTCAAAGCCTGTTCTGCTTCCATCAGCGCATTAATTTTTGCGTCTTTTTGTACTTTTGCAGCAACAGCATCCCATTCCTTTTCTTGTTCAGGTTTTGGTTGTTGCTGACTTTGCATCATTTGTTGTACTGCCATTTGAATTTCTTGGAATTCACCAAACAACGCCTTAGAATCAGTGTCATTTTGTATTGCGTTAAATGCATTTTGCCATGCAATATATTGTTGTGTTTCTGTCAAAATATTTGCCATTTCATTGGCGTTATCGTAAATATTTACTGTCATGTTATTTTCCTTTTTTAACGTTATTCTATGTCACTAAAATCATATCACAACCCATAACTAATGTGAAACACTAATCAATCTAAACGATTAATTACCAAATAATCCTTTGACATTATTCCACAATTGACCCGCTCCTTCAACAGCTTTGTCAACGCCACTATTGAAATCATCTTGAATCGTTCCCCATAAGTCACTACTTTGACTTGTACTACTTGATGTAGTGTTAGGATTTGTTACTGTAAAGGCGGTTTGATCCGTATTTGGCAAAATTTGTTCCAAAGACGTTTTAACCAGTGGTCCCATTGTAGACGTTAATCCTAACGGCAAAGAACCAGTATTGTTCCCTTCCAGTCCCATCCAAGTTGCTTGAACAATGTCTTTCGTATACGCCATTGCCCATGAATCCTTTGACGAACTAGCATTATTGGTACTATTAGGATTTTCAGTAGTACCAGTTTTACCAGCAATAGTGTAACCCGATGGTGCAGATCCAACACCTGTACCATCCGTATAGGTACCTAGCATCATACGTGTCATATTATTTGCAACCTTACTACTGATGACCTGTGTTTGTTTTGCCTTTGGTGAGCTAACAATTACTTTGCCACTCGCATCAACTATTTTAGTAATATAATGTGCCTGACTCATCACACCACCATTGGCAAAAGCTGTGTATGCTTGTGCCATTTGTTGTGGGGATACACCTTTGGTCAATCCGCCTAGTGCTAGTGATAGGTTCTTATCCTTTTTGGTTAATGGTAAGCCAAACTTAGTACCACTCTTATATCCAACCTCTACACCCATTTTATTAAGTAAATAAACTGCCGGAATGTTATACGAATGTTCCAAAGCTGAATACATCGGAACATCAGCCGTTTCAACGTTCATAGCATTGTTTGGAGTATAATTGTTCGTCCCAAAACTCATCGATTGGTTAGGCAATTTTGTACTAATACTATAACCTCGTTGTAGAGCTGGTGCATAAACGACCATTGGTTTGATTGCCGAACCAGGCTGTAATTGTGATTGATTAGCTCGGTTAAAGCCACGGAAAGTATGGGATGTTTCACGACCACCGACTACAGCCAATACCCCACCAGTTTTAGCATTCAAAACAATCGATGCTGCTTGTGCGTCATCAACATAGTTAAATAATGCTGAATTATCGAAATCATTTTGTAAATTCGTTTGATCCTTTTGGTTTAACGTTGTATATATTTTATACCCACGATTCATAACATCGTTTTCTGTTAAACCGTAGGTATTAATGGCTTCATTAATCACTGAGTCGAAATACCAAGGATAATTATAATCACCAGAATCATCATAAGTATCATTTAGCGTATCTGTTGTTGATTTGGCTGTACTAGCCTGCGCTGAAGTTATCTTTTTATTCTCAACCATGGTTGTCAAAACTAAATTACGTCGAGCCTTGGAAGCTTCTGGATGATCGATAGGATTAAATTTAGCGGGACTAGTTAACATACCTGCTAGTGTAGCCGCTTGCGTTGTCGTTAATTCACTGGCATGAACACCAAAATATTTCTGTGATGCATCTTCTACGCCCCAAACACCATGACCAAACCAAGCATTATTAAGGTACATCGTAAAAATTTCATTTTTAGTGTAATCTTGTTCAACCTGCATGGACAAAAAGATTTCTTTGGCTTTTCTGGTAAATGTCTGTTCTTGCGATAAATAAGCATTTTTAACCAATTGCTGTGTCAACGTGGAACCGCCGCCAGAAATAGTGCTAGATCCGGTTATTTTGTTTTTAACTAACAAAACAGCTGCACGTGCAATCCCTTTTACCGAGAAACCATACTCATGATAAAAATTACGGTCTTCGATTGATAAAACTGCATCTCGCATGTTCTGTGAAATCTTATTATACGAGACATAGGTGCCTTTTTGTGAATATAATTCACCTGCTTTTTCACCTTGGTCATCGTAAACTGTTGCCGTTTGAGAGAGCGTTGCTTCTAAATTTTTAACGTGTGCAGTTTTAGCTAAAATTGCTAAGTAGGCACTTGTGACCAAAAATATTGTTAAAAATAAAATAATCAGCAGGCGACCAAATTGCCAACGATGCCAAATTGGTCCTAATTTAGCCCACACTTTTTGACTTATTGCTTTCAACCACTTCATTCATCAACCTATCAATTCCGCCCAATGATCAGCTAGCTTTGCGGCATCTGTTTCATTTTTACTTGTAACGTAAATTGTGTTAAATCCCGCTAATGTCGTAATAACTTCAGGTAGATTCGCGTCATCAATAATGCCTGCAATTGAATTACCACTACCATCAGTTGTTTTTATAATTGTTAAGAACTCAACGTGAGTCACGAATGAAGCATATTCTTTGATTGCTTCATCAACAGCGTTAGTCGTTACCAGATTTTGAACATTTTTCGTTGTATCATTGAGTTGCTGGTAACGTAACTGTCCGCTGTCGCTCTTTTGGCGAATAATATTCATTGCTCGAATATCACGTGATACGGTTGTTTGTGTTGTCTCAACACCGTGCTTGATAAGTTGAGCAAGTAATTCTTCTTGGCTGGCAATGATATTATCCTGGATAATATCCAAAATAAGCTTTTGCCGTTCTTGTTTTGAAATCATTGATTTCTCCTTTGTATCATGATGCACGGTTATCTAAAAATATATCATTTACTACCGTTTTGTGCATCACTTTAACAGTTAGCTTAAATAGCACTTGATCTTTTCAAATCAGTTACATCTCTTCAGGTGCCTTGACACCTAATAATCTCAAACTTTCTGTCAAAACAATAGACACTGATTTAACCAACACTAAGCGAGCATTTAGTTGAGTGTCTTCTGTTAATATTTTTGAGTTAGCGTAGTACTTGTTAAATGCTCTTGACAAATTCAACGCATATTTAGCAATAATGCTGGCCTCACGTTGTTGCCAAGCCCGTTGCACTGTCTTGGGAAAATTGTTTAGTGTCGTAATAATATCCCATGTTGCTGGATCACTCAAATTCAAATCATCACTCGTCAATTGAACCGACGTCTTGCGTAAAATTGATTTTGCTCGGGCATTCGTATACTGTACGTATGGTCCAGTATCTCCTTCAAAACGGACAACTTCTTCTAAATTGAAGTCAAAGTTGTTGGTACGATCATTCATTAAGTCATGAAACACAACAGCACCGGCACCCACTTCTTCAGCCACTGTATCTTTATCACCCAAAGCAGGATTTTTCTCATGAATTTGCTTCAAAGCCAATTCATGAGCATCATCTAATACATCCTTCAGTAAAACAACATCACCCTTACGTGTGGACATTTTTTTGCCATTAAACGTAATTAGACCAAAGGCAATGTGTTCAATGTCATCAGACCACTCAAAGCCCATCAATGATAAGACAGCCTTCATCTGCACAAAATGTTCTCGTTGTTCACCACCAACAACATACAACGATTTCGCAAAATCGTATGTTTCTTTTCTGTAAAGTGCCGCTGCTAAGTCGCGAGTCATATACAAAGTTGCACCATCTGAACGCTTAATCATGGCCGGTGTTAGATTTGGATTGATATGGCTCAAATCAACAATCTGTGCCCCCTGTGATTCAACTAGAAGATTTTTTTCTTCTAAAATGTCAACTACCTTGTCCATTTTATCATTATAAAATGCTTCGCCGTTGAATGAATCAAATGTTATGTCCAAGCGATCGTATATTTCAGAAAACTCTTTCAACGATTCAGCACGGAACCATTGCCACAAACGATGTGCCTCTTCATCACCATCTTCAAGTTTCTTAAACCAGGCACGACCTTCATCATTCAGTGAATCATTTTCCTTAGCTTTTTCGTGAAACTCAACGTAGTATTTTAACAAAGTAGCAATTGGGTCTGATTTGACTTCTTCTTCAGAACCCCAAGCTTTGTAAGCGTATATTAGTTTACCAAATTGCGTACCCCAGTCACCTAAATGATTTATTTTAACAGGTGCATAACCATTTTTTGCTGTGATGTTTGCTAGTGCATTACCGATAACAGTCGAACGTAAGTGTCCCATTGACATTGGCTTGGCGATGTTTGGGCTGGACATGTCAATCGTGACTTTGGCACCCTGTCCATCCACATTGTCACCGTAGGCACCTTCCAAGTCAAATACTGTCTTCAATACTCGATTAGACGTAGCTACTTTGTCCAAGAAAAAGTTAACATAGGGTCCAGTAGCAACAACTTTTTCAAATCCTTCTTGATCAATTGTAGCAACGATGTCTGCTGCAATTAATTGGGGTGCTTTATGTAATGTCTTGGCTAATGTAAATGTTGGAAAAGCAACATCTCCAAGATCAGATGATTTTGGTGCCTCTAGTTTTTCAGAAATTTCTTGTAAAGTAAGGTCAGTTAGCACTGCGTTAAGTGCCTCAACAATTTGTATATTATCTACCATTTTTTTTCCTTTTGGTTTTTAATTATGATTTTTAATAAAAATACATTATAATCAAAAATTCGATATTCTTATTATACCGTATTTTAGGCATTATTCATCTAAAAATAAATAAGCTCGCCTCTTGTTTTCATCAACAAAGAGACGAGCCTAGCCCGCGGTACCACTCTAATAGCTTTCGCCACTCAAATTTATTAACTTTGGACTCTTAGTACGCGCCATTTTGACTATGTCCTGACTTCCATCAACTCAAGCTCGCTTAATCATAGCTCCAAAACATCTTTACTTATCTTCGTCTTTTACAGATTTTTCAGGCGCAGGGCCGTGTTTAATCACTTCAACCTCATCCATGCGAACAACCGCACGATGGTTCATTTCGTTAACTGCTGGTTGGTCAGCTGGAGCATTCTCCGTAATCTCAACCAACAATGAGTTTTCATAAATTTTTTCAACTTGACCTGTAAAAGGTTTTTCTAAATTGCCATAAGCTGGTGCTAATAAAACATCTCCAAGGTTAAATCCAGAGGTATTTTCTTCTACTTCTTCTGCCATGTTTGCCTCCATTTTAACGTTATTTAACAGTTTATTCTAGCATAAAACAGATGTTTATGCGAGTGTTTTAACTACTCTATCTAATATAGTCCGCGCAATATCAATTTTTGGTAACAATTCAATTTTTTCTGGGTCTCTATCACGTGATAAAATCGTTACTTTATTATTATCAGAGTCAAAACCACCATCCACATCACTAACATCATTAGCAATTAAGAAATCTGCATTTTTCTTTGATAACTTTTTTTGTGCAGACGCAAGAACGTTTTGCGTTTCAGCAGCAAATCCCACAACAATTTGCCCAGCTTTCTTTATATGACCAATGTCTGATAATATATCAGGATTTTGAATTAATTCAATCGTTAAATTCTCGTGCCCTACTTTTTTTATTTTGTTCTCAGCTTGTGCAGCAGGCCGATAATCAGATACAGCTGCCGAACTAATGAAAATATCCGCGTCAGAAAATTCTTGCACAACTGTTGCATGCATGTCACGTGTGGAAGTAACAACTATTTCTCGGACGCCGTACAATTCTTCTCGTTTTGTTGTGGTTATAAGTACCACCATTGCACCTAACTCTGCAGCTGCCTGTGCCAAAGCATAGCCCATTTTCCCTGAAGAACGATTTGTTAAATACCGCACTGGATCAAGCGCTTCACGTGTCCCGCCGGCTGTAATAACAATTTTTTTCCTTTTAACCCACCGCCGCGCGCCTGTATACGAATAGCCGCCTGATTTATAATTGCCACAGGCTCCGGTAAGCGACCTTGCGACTCGTAACCTTCTGCTAAGAAACCAATCTCTGGGTCAATAATAAACCAACCATCACTTTTTAATAAATTCAAATTACGTACAACCGCGTCATTGTTAAGCATAATATCGTTCATCGCTGGGGCGATAACTTTAGCCGCAGATGATGCCATTACCGTCGCAGTCACAGCATCATCTGCGATACCATTTGCTATTTTTCCAATAATGTTAGCAGTAGCTGGCACAACAAATATCAAGTCTGCCCACTTAGCCCATTCAATATGAGTAACAGCAGCCTTCTCATCACGGAAAAGATCGGTTAACACATCATGTTTAGACAAAACGGCTAATGTTTGTACAGTAATAAATTTTTGGGCCGCAGCCGTCATTCCTACACGAACATGAGCGCCGCTCTTAATGAATTCGCGTACTAATGTTGCTGATTTGTAGGCCGAAATGCTACCTGTCACAATCACTAATATATTCTTATTTCTATAGAAATCATTCATGCCATTCATTATATCATGGAATGTTTTAAACACGATTCAAAAAGCGATATTCTAAGAATATCGCTTTCTTCTAGGAACTTGCAGAACTAGAATTATGAGATTGTGCTTTAACATAATCAATTGCTACCACTACCGCCACAACAACAGATTCCAAAGACTCGTCCTCAATTTTAATGTCATAGGTACTTGTCATTGCTAACCAGCGCTGATCAACAGAGCCAATTTCACGTCCATCTTGCAGGATGGCAAAATTCATGTCCCAGATATTACCTTCTACACTTAGACTAAGTCCTTCAATTTCGTATCTTGGTTTTAAAAAGGAAAAGCGTTTAATGATTTCAACTTCTTCTGGAAACTCATTAATAATTAACTTAAACTTTGGTAAAAAAGTAAACACTTGATGCGTTAAACGCGCAATAGGTATACTGTTCAAATCTAGAATATCAAAATACTTTGGAATACTAAATGTACTGCCAGAAACGGTGTAGCGTGTGTTCTCACTGTCGTCAGTTATATCAAACTTTCCGCCCAACGAAAACAAGTGTTGTCTCATCAGTAAATGTTTCATTTAAGTCCTTTTTCTAGTAATTTCCCAGCAACTGGTATTTGACCCAACTGATCTAATTCCTGACCATTCACAACTACCAAATTGCTAGATGATTCAGCCAAAGTTGAGAAAGCATTGATTGACTGGTTTTGGAAATACTTATCATCAGCACCAGCTAAACCAGCCTGAACAGTGTCAATACGATATTTTTCAGCTTCAGCACGAGTTTTCGTAGCATCAGCTTCAGCCTTGGCAGTAGCCATCAATGCATCGTTTTTAGCTTTTGTTGTCAATTCAATTGAACGTGCTTCACCTTCAGCCTTAGCAATTGTAGCAACTCGCTCACGATCTGCCGTTAATTGCTTATCCATTGCTTCTTGAATTGAAGCAGAAGGGCGTAATTCATCAATATTGATACGATCAACATTGATACCGTACGTATTCGTTAAATCACCAATGGCATCCGCTAATTGGACATTAATTTTGGTAGTAGAACCAAGCGCTTCGTTTAACTCCATGCGACCAATAATATCACGTAAGTGCCCACGCACAAGTTGTGCCATAGATTCAACTGAATCCGTGTTTTCGTACATATATTTAACTGCGTTAGTTACATGATAATTTAAAGTAACACTTGCCTTAATATCAGCGTTATCGGCAGTAATCACCGAGTAATCAGGCAGACGTAGTGGGCGCATAGCCAAACTTACCTTACGAATTGTTTGAAAGAACGGTACATAAAAATGTAATCCGGCCTCTCTTCGGGCACGATATTTTCCCAACGTCTCTACAAGACCCGCATTGTTCTGCGGAACAATCTTAAAAAAAAGCATAACTTCTCCCTCTAATCTTTCATGATTTGTCGTAATGTCAAGATATTCCCGTTTGCCTCGAGAATCACGTAATCTTCATCACTTTTAGCAACAGCACTATTATCAATCAAATATCGATAATAGATACCAGAAACGTTGACCAAACCGCTTTTAATATCAATATCTTTACCTGAAATGACCTGACCCACAAATTGACGGTCTTCAAAGTTGCTTGGATGATAGTTAGCCATCAGTAATTGGGTGATGTAATTATTTAATGACCTCCCCTCCTTGCTGGCCTGTTCCGCCAAAAACTCATGTAGTTTGGGATCAATTCTCAATGGTATGTTGCCTGACTTCATGTTTTTTTCTTTAACCATATCTTTATGATATCACATTTAAATCATTTTGCAATTATTAAAATGTTTTTTTACATAATAAAAAGCGCCTAACTACTGCAAGCTAGGCGCTTTTTATTTGTTAATTATTTTTTATCGTTCTTTAAATTGTCAATACTATCTTTGACAGCATCTTTGGCTTCCGTTACGGCATCCTTAGCTTTTCCAAACAAGCCTTGGGCCTTACCTTCTGCTTCACGCTGCTTATCACCGGTAACCTTGCCTTCAACTTCTTTTGCTTTACCAGCAACCTTGTCCTTAGCATTATCAAACTTTTCTTCAACTGACATATAATACGTTCTCCTTGAGGTTTATTTGATGTTACAAGTTCATTGTAACATTTCTAATAAAAAATGACAGTAAAAAAGAACCACTAGAGAAGTTAGACGTGGTTCTTAACATTGGGAGTTGTGATTTTCGGGATAATTAAAAACCACAATTTTATTCTATGCCTATGCAAAGGCTAAAACAACGTATTTCCCTGGTCAATTGACTATCTTATGTTCAAAAAAACCACGTGGCATGAGCAGACACGTGGTTTAAAGATTAGAGTTCTGGTTTTCGTGGCAAATAACAAATCGAAAACCATACACACATTTTAGTTTTATTGATGGCACAATACAACAGTATTTGCTGGGCAATCTCATTTAGTTTGTTCAAAAATAATTTTATTTTAATTCTTGGTTTTCCAGATGCTACACGCTGGCCATTTTATACACAAATCATTAGCTGATAGTTGAAAAGACTTTTTGCGAGTTTTGCTTGACGTAGATATCCCAATTCAGTCCAATTATTATTTGTTTAAATAGTATTGACAATGAGAAAATTTCGCTATTCACATATGTACGATGCCCCCGAAGGGAAGAAGCAATACATTTTGGGAGTGTATTTAATAATTTCTAGGGACATCTTACCTAAATGTTAGCACGCTAATTACATTTTCTCTAGCAATAACACTTATAACAACTGGTTAAACGTTCGACAATACATCAATTAGAATTTAATACACAATAAAATGCCCAACCTGAGTTTCGGGATAAAACATACAAATGGTTGGGCATTTGATAATGTCTAAATAACATTACAAAATTTAGTATATCGGATCAATCATTTAAAGATATAAAATATGTTAACTTTCTTGACAAAATTGACAAAACAAATACCGACCAGAATGTCTTCTAGCCGGTATTCTTTGCAATGAGTTTCACTCGTTCTATTTGAGATATTCACTCAAACTAAATTCTTCCCCATGCATAAAGCATATCATGAAACATCGATAGAAAATTCAATTGTTTATTATTAAAATTAACTTATTTAATTCAAATTTAATTATCATTTTAAGCATTTAAATAGCCAGGATTTAATTTTTTCATCAATATCATTAACAAACTTCAACTTGCCGTAGTAAATATTATCTAACGCGTCTATTGCGTAGACCTTAAGTTTTTTCGCATCTTGAGCCGTGATAATTACTCCTAACTCCTCCTCAACCCACGGCATATTAAGAGGCAAAGCTGTTTTTCCTATAATTTCTTTGTTGGGCTCAAAGCTATATTTTGCATAGTTCTTTTCTCGCAGATCTTGCCAAGTATCAGCATAAGTAAACTCTTTGTCAGTAATACCAGCCTCAACTATTTTCATATCAATATCACCAACATTTTTAACATTGATTTTAAAATATGTATTTTCGTAATTTTCCTTGGACCGATGATCTTTGTTTTGTGGAACAGGACGTTTGATATCTTTTTTGAAATGATACAAATATCCCTTTATTTCAATCTGAATTTTTTTATCATGAGAACGGTAAAAGGAACCCACAAAAATAGAAATTATCGCCCCTAAACCACCCAATCAGCAAGTGGTCCCATTTCACTTGTTGTTAAAGTCGTCATAGTATAGCGCCCTCCAATAGACAGCAAAAAAAGCATCCGAAGATACTTTTAAGTGATCCAAACAACGGTGTTATGATTTTGTATATTAATCAAGTTTCAGGAAATTACATAGTGCATTTGGATCACCACGAGCTAAATATTAGCACACTAAGCCTGTCTTGTCACTAAAATATTTGTACAACACAAATAATTGGAAATGTAGTAGTCTTTATAAATCGCCTTGCTTATGAAAAAACCTTAGCGAATCTTTCTGGTTGCAGACTTTTGGTAACAAAAAACAAGACTTAATCCTCACTCAAGAAAAAGCCTTGCAAACTCAGTAATTCTCGGCTTACCAAGCTTATTGATATACATTTATGGATGAATATCATTCTTGTAAACATTTTTTGGTAACGCTTACATAGTAATTATATACAATTTTAATATGCTTGGCAATAATTATTTTGCTTAGTTTCTTATAGGTAGTTATTTGATTTTCCATTCATTGTTTTAGTGATTTACTTTTAATAAATCAAATAGGGGGAAACATGTTAAATATTATTACTGAAATACTAGTTCTTATCATGTTTGTAAGCGGCGTTGGTTCATTTGTCACCTTAAGGCCAGCATATGAAATACGCTCAAAAACACAGAAAATATGGGGGTCTATTTTTCTTACAACAATTATTTCCGCATTAGTAATAACATTATTAACTGCAGTACCTGACTTCATTCACGGCTTTATAGACGGAATATCAGGCAAATAAATAATGAAACATCATCTTAATTGATGGTGTTTTTTACTTGATTTAAAAATAAAAAACACTCGAGTGCTCAATTAACCCTGGTACAACAAACATTTCACAACTATTAAGTAATACTCTTCCAACTCAGAAGTTAATTCTAACTTGATCATCAATAAAGAAAACGATGTATATTACTACAATAACGAGCGGATAAAAAACTGGCCGGAAACATTCCGGTTCAATACCGAAATCTTGCCAACCAGTTAGCCACTTAAACTTCACACTCAATTTTCGAGGTGAAATTCATATTTTTTGTTTATATAATACTTTGTAACCCTTGTCGCTCTAAAAATGAGCCTTAATCTTATAAATTGGTTGACCCTTAGCCATAAACTTTTGTTCATACTCGGTCTCAACGTTACCCTGTACCTTGTCATCATCAGCATGCAAGTCCAGCGTGTAATCTTCCGGTGTCCATCGCATGCCATAGTCCATAAAACTAACCATTGAATACTCAAATAAATGACGATTATCTGTTTTGAATTCAACTTCGCCATGTTCTGGCAAAACTGCTTCATAAGATTTCAAGAATGACTTATACGTTAATCGACGGGATTCATGGCGCTTTTTTGGCCAAGGATCAGAAAAGTTCAAGTAAACTTTGCTAACTTCGCCTTTTTCAAAATATGTCTCAACACCATTACCATTACCATAAATATAACGCAAGTTTGGCAATGTGCCGACCTGATCAAAGCTCTTACGTGCTGCAATGGCAATTGCCGTCTCTTGAATTTCCATGCCAATATAATTAATTTCCGGATGTGCCAAGGCCATGCCAAGAATAAACTGACCCTTACCAGAACCAATCTCCAAATGTATTGGTTGTTCTTGGTCAAATAATGATTGCCACTGTCCAATTTGTGCTGTTGCACGATCTTGATCAATCACTATATCTGAATGCTCAGCCAGCCAATCGCTAGCCCAAGGTTTTGAGCGTAAATGCATAAAATCTCTCCGTTACTTTTTCATTTTTTTAATCATGTATGGAATATAACTTTTTTGTAGCGCAATAGTAACTACAATCAACAATACAAATAATAACAATATCCGTTGTAAAGAGCCACTTGTCACGGCTACCGTAACAATCAACAACGTGCAAACAATGTAGTTCACCAATCTATGCACCTGAATAAATGCGCTCTGTTTCTGAGAATTGGTGATTGGCATCAAACGCGTCCAAATTTTCTTTTGCGTATCTGAAAATAGTGGCAATAACTGAAAATTAACAAGATATACTGTCAATGCACCAACTACAGCAACAAGCCAATCGGGTGCAGTCTGCAACACACCTACGATAATCATCCCCACAATTATTAATCTAAGAACCAAAGGCAATATTTCCGTGTCTCGCGCTAAACGTGTCCAATATAATCGCAACATTGCTGGTTTATTCTTTATCAAACGTTGCAGACAAAAATCTAGGTAACGTCGTCTTTTAATTGATTTAGGTTGATTGGGGATTTCAGCAAAAAGTGCAAAAAAGTGCAATACTCTTTGCTTTTGTTGTTGTGCTTGTTGTGTTGCGATGGCCCAATTGATTGCGAATGAGTTTGCCTTATGATTGCTGATATGAAAATAGTAAGCCGTTACTACCATCAATACCAACCAAGCACTCATCAAAATATATACTTGCGTCTGGGTCAATATAAGGATAAATTCTAAGAAAATGCTAGGCAATAAAACACGGAAGAGAAGCCCCTCAGCTGTTGAATTTGCTTCAAATATCGTAATCGTTTGCACGCGTTGCTTCAAGAATAGCTTATCTCGTTCAAATAACAATAGAAGCAACTTATAACTAATTGCAAAAATCAGCAACGAACTAATTCGTAATAAACCACTGACATAAATTCGCAATAGAATTGGTATGATAGCACTGACAAAAACAGCTTGCCATACGCTAGCATATAAAATACTCAAATTTACAGAACGCGTCAAATATTTCTTGATAATTTCCGAGTCGTTTCCTAATAAGTAAAGCCTATCTGCTGGCTTGAAGTACGTAATTAAATCACCTATCTGTAGCCCTATCAGTAACCACGTAATGATGATTACTTGCCTCCAATTAGAGCGCCAAAACATCATCGACTGCGGCGTACTGAGCAGTTCGCGATAAGCAAGCACAATACCACCCAAAGCAATAATCAAAAAAATCACAAAATGATCATTAAATAATAATCGCAGATATTTAGCACTTGTCCGCTGTTCGTCTCGAAAGCGCCGCCAAAATAAATCGCTAGCCTTCATTAGCTAACTCCTTTTGCATTAAATCAAACAAGTCATCAAGATGATCAACTGTTAACTGATTTTCTTCTGCTAAAGCGGAAGGTGTGCCCACGAAACGTACTTTACCATCATGTAGAACAACGAACCTGTCCACAAATGTTGCCGCTGAAGCTAATAAATGAGTTGTCATCAAAATACTATTTCCAAGTTTTGCTTGTTCTTTCATCAAAGATACAACATCCCTTTGCGCTAATGTATCTAAGCCCAAAAAAGGCTCATCAACAATTAGCAATGGGGCGTTCAACATAAATGCAGATACAAGCATTACTTTTTGTCTCATCCCCTTAGAAAAATGGATTGGTAGCCAGTTTAACTTATCCTCTAATCTAAACATGGTTAATAATGACACAACACGTTCCCAAGTATTCTCATTGTCTTTTTCATGCGCCGCTAGCATCAAATGTAAATGTTCAGCCAACGTCAATTCGTCATACAATATTGGTTGTTCGGGAATATATGCAAGTTGTGATTTAAAAGCTGTCGGCTCTGATACTATATTAGTATCATTAAGAACTATTGATCCCATCTGAGGCTGTAGTTCTCCGATAATATGATTAACTGTTGTTGATTTTCCAGCACCATTTAGACCAATTAAGGCAACGATTTCACCATTAGGCACGTCAAAAGAAATGTTTTTCAATATATTATTGCCTGCGTACCCGCCAGATATATTGTTAATTTTTAATCCCATACATTTATTATAGCAAGCATTACATGATATTTGTATGAAATCTATAAATATAGATAATGACCGTCTCTTTTCAATTTGTTTACTAAAAATAACACTTCATTTTTGTTATATAACCTTATTTGTTATAATGAAAGATAATAAATAGAAACGGAGATTATTACATTGGATATTTTTGACAAAATTATTACAGGTGAAATACCAAGTTATAAAGTTTATGAAGATGAAGACGTTCTCGCCTTTTTGGATATCTCACAAGTAACCCCTGGACATACACTCGTTGTACCAAAGAAAAACGTTGATAATATTTTTGACTACGATGACGATACCGCCAAAAAAGTTTTGTTGAAGTTGCCTGTCATTGCGCGCGCCATAAAAGCCAGTGACGACAAGATTACAGGTCTAAATGTCCAATCAAACAATGGTCCTTCTGCTGGTCAAACCGTTATCCATTCTCACTGGCACCTAATTCCTCGTTATGATGATGATAATCTAAATAGCGTGTTAGCACCAACTATTGATAACAGTGCTCATTTTTCAGCAGAACAGTACCAAGCCATTGCTGATAGTATTGCTTCGCAATTTTAAAACATCCGACGTAACGATGTTTGGGAGAAATAATATGAAATTATTTGATCAATTCAAAAATCTCATCACGAATATAAAAGAAATAACAGCTTTGCTCAAACAACTCCAGTTACAACAGCATGAATTAACAGAACAATTAAAAGAGATACAGAGTGTTTCTGAGGATATTCAGTCAGACATCGAAAAAATGAATTTCAAAAATCAACCACATATTTCACGTATTAATGAAGCTACTGAGCATTTAAATACTGAATTATCTAAGTTTAAAGCGCATTAGATTCATTTATGGTAAAATACTTAGTATTGTATCTAGAAAAGGAAAGTATTATCACATGCGAAAATTTATTTGGGGGCTTCTCGTCGTTGTTTTTGTCGGCGGACTGGTCTTTCTTGGTTTTAACTCGTCAAAAACATTAATGACTTCAAAAGTTGGTAAAATTACTGAAAAGCAATTTTACGAAGATATCAAAACATCATCAGCTGGTCAGCAAGAATTTGCTAATATGGTTATTAATAAGGTCCTAGGGGCCGAATATGGCGACCAAGTTTCTGACACAGATGTACAAAACGCCTACGACGCACAAAAGGCACAGTATGGTTCATCGTTCAAGACTGTTTTGGCATCAAACAACACAACTGATGCCCAATTTAAAAAGAATATCAAAAATAATCTGATCATCAACGCTGCCATCAAGGCTAACTATAAGGTAACCGATAAGCAACTGAAAACTGCTTATACAAACTACCACTCAGACACGACGATTTCGATGATTACAGCCAAGAATGAAGCTAAGGCTAAAGAAGCAATTGCTGCATTGAAGAACGGTGATAACTGGAATACAGTGTACAAAAAGTATTCTACAGATAGTACTTATAAATCATCAAATGGTAAAATGCCAGCGTTTAATTCAACAAATACAAGCATCGACTCAGCCGTGCAAACTGCAGCATTTAAGCTCGATAAAGTTGGCGACTACTCAACGGAACCTGTAACTGGTACAAGTGGCAGTTACTATGTCATTAAATTGAATAAGAAAACAACAAAACCTTCAATGAGCAGTTTGCGTAGTACCTTATCAACTCAGATAGTGACTGACTTCATTAATGATTCAAGCAACACCAGTGAAATACAAGCCATTGTCGGAAAGATTTTGCGTAAAAACAATGTTAGTGTTAAAGACAGCGACTTGAAAACTGCTTTGAATACCTATCTAACGGCTGGTATTTCTTCTTCAAGTTCTTCAAGTTCTTCAAGTTCTTCAAGTTCTTCAAGTTCTTCATCAAAATAACTGCTGAATCATTTATTGTCAATGATTGTGCAAAGAAAAACGATCTAATTGCTTAGATCGTTTTTTTATACCAATTTTTTTATGTAGGAGCCGTTGAATTGTCCAGTTCTCCTTTCTTCAATAATACGTAACTGATCATTAAGGCACCACTAGCAATGTAAAATAGATTATTCAACGGCATAAATTGACTCAGGTATGCACCAAGAATAGATCCAGCTAAACTACCAAGTGATTGTGCCGATAAACTCATACTAAAAACCGTACTCAATCGATTACTAGCTTTTGACAATAATACTTGTATCATTGGCGTCATACCAGCGTTAGCAATTCCAATTAAAAATCTTAGTCCTGCAAAAAACATTAAACTGGTGGTCATACCAAGCAAAGCATAAATTATTATTGCTGCAAGTTCACACAATTTAAGTATTTTTAAAGTACCAAAATGGCTACTCATTTTACCAACAAAGGTTGCAAATACAGCTGTTGCGACACCTGGCAAAGCAGAAACAATACCCGTCATGATAGTCAAATAATGATCTGAAAATAACAAATCTTTAATCATCAAACTAACATAAGGAATTATGGCACTCTCTACAAACTGAATTAGCATGGTAGCACTGAGCAATATTAAGATTGGCACAGTCCAAACGCTTTCCTTTTTAGATGAGGCTAACTTTTCGGTCGGACTTGTATTGACTTTCTGAAAGTTTTCCTGAATACCATAAAAACTGATGAAAGCTACGCATAACAAAATTATACCCGTAATAAAAAAGGTCATTCTAATGCTAAATATTGTAGCGAGTACGCCGCCAATTAGCGGGCCCATTAACCCGCCAATAATATATCAGGTGGATAATTTACTAATCACTACGGATCGCTCCTCAAGTGGCGTTTCAGCAGCAATTAAGGCAATTACACTGGGTGTATAACCATCAAAAAGCCCTTGACAAAGACGGAGAATAATAATCTGCCAAATATTCGTCACACAACTCAATAAGATGATTACAATCCCCATCCCCGCGGCTGTGCGAAGTAGCATTGGTTTTCGCCCGTGTTGGTCTGCAATTTTACCCCAAATTGGTGAGACTAATATCACTACTAAATACGAAGCTGCATATGAAATACCGGCATAAAAACTAACTTGTGCCTGATTAAAATGACTAATTTGCATGATATAAAGAGCCAAAAAAGGCATGGCTTCACTAAATGCCATGCCCGCCATAAATGTTCCTATCCATGCTATCTTGAAATTTCTAATTCTTTGTTCACTTTTGATTTGCCCCACACTTCCGCCTCTTAGCTGAGGCTTTTTTGATTGTTTAATTTAGCCACGGCAGCTTGAAACCTGTCCAAAGCTTCTTTTAGAATTGATAAATCCATTGCATAGGAAATTCGAATAAATCCTTCACCAAATTCAGTAAAAGCGGAGCCATGAACAACAGCCAAATCCACTGTCTCTATTAGAAACTTCACGAAGTCTAATGAAGTCATGCCAAACTTTTCAATATTTGCAAAGACATAAAATGTTCCCTCTGGTTTAATATAGCTAATACCAATTTCATCCAATCGTTTCAGAACATAGTCTCGCCTTTCTCTAAATATGGGCACGATCTCAGACGGGTTATCGCGATCCACTGTTAAAGCTGTCATTGCAGCTTCTTGAGAGATACTTGAGGCACAGCCAACATCGGTTTGATGGATTTTATATAATTCATGAATTAAACATTCTGGCCCTAATAAATAACCAATGCGCCAACCCGTCATACTGTGCGATTTAGATAAACCGTTTAATACTAAGGTTCTTTCCTTCATATCGGGCACACTTGCAATAGATGGTGCGAAATCTTGATCGTAAACTAAACGATTATACACATCATCTGTCAACACATATAAATCATGTCTCTTGATGACATTAGCTAATTCTACTAACTCTTGAGAAGATAAAACAACGCCACTCGGATTATTCGGATAATTGAGTATAACTAATTTACTTTTCTCACTAATGACCTCCTCTAATTGATTTGGTAATAGCCTAAAATTACTCGATCGTGTATCAACAACTACTGGAACACCCCCTGCTAAAGTAACGGCTTGCGTATAAGCAGTATAACCAGGTGAAACAAGGATGACTTCATCACCAGGATTCACTAGTGCTCGGATTGCTAGGTCAATGCCTTCACTTGCACCAACTGTCACTAGTACCTCTGTAACAGGATTATAAGGTTCACTGTAAAATTCTTGCGCGTACTCAGTGATGATTCTTCTAAGTGCTAATATACCCATATTATCAGTATATTTTGTGTGATCTTGCTCAATCGCTTTAATGCCAGCTTGCTTGGTAGCAAATGGTGTTGGTAAATCAATTTCACCAACTGTCAGTTGAATGACCTCGTTTACCGGCTTTTTTATAAAATTAGAAACCAAACGAATACCTGACAGTCCTGTGTTATGAACATTTTTATTAATATTTTTTGTCATTAATGGCGTACCTTTCATCACCTAATTGTGCTAGTTTAATCTGTATATCGGCTTTTGGTTGTTAAAAAAATCAAGAACGCTTGCCACTACTTTTTCAGCAGTCAAGTATTCGGATTCTACTGTATTTGCACCAATATGTGGTGTAATCACAATTTGATCATGATTCAATAAAGGACTAGCTGTTTTTATGGTCTCATAACTTGTTGTGTCTAGACCTGCACCTGCTATTTTTCCAGTATTTATTGCCTCAACCAACGCCTCTTCATCTACTAAAGCAGCTCGTGCTGTATTAATTAGAATAGCGTTCGTTTTCATCTTTGAAAACGCTTCATGATTTAAAATACCACTTGTTTCTGGTGTAGCAGGAATATGTAACGATATGATATCTGATTGTGCTAGTAGTGTGTCATACGATACAAATTGACCATAAAGCGTTTCTCGCTTTGTTCGACTATAAACCAATACATGCGCCCCAAAACCATGCAATATTTTTTCTAAATTTTGCGCAATTTGACCATACCCGATGAGTCCTATTATTTTCCCAGATAAATTATGACCCATTAAACTTGCTGGATATGTTAATGCCTCACCTTTTTGCACGCTATTGGTTGCTTGGTTGACCTTACGCAAAACTGTTAATATCAAAGTAACAGCCAATTCCGCAACAGCAATAGCATTTGCACCGGGTGTATTTGTCACCCACACACCGTGTTTGGTAGCTGATTCCACCGGAATGTTATCATATCCTACACCACGACGGGCGATTAATTTTAGATTTGGCAAGGCATCAAACCAATTCTTGTCAAATGCCATATCAGTCATAATAATGACCGCTGCATCAGAAGCTAAGGACAATAATTTTTTTTCATCATAATTCGGGCTATGCGATACATCATATCCTGCACTGGTAAATTTTTGAATAGCAACTTCGTGTAAATCACCTACAATGTGTATGCGTTTTTCTGACATATATAGTTCCTCAATTTTTCATAATACTTTTCCCAAAAATTCCTTTGTTCTGACATGCTGTGGTGCGCCAAATATCGCATTTGGAGATCCTTCTTCAACGACCACACCATCGGCCATAAAAATAACCTTATTAGCTATTTCTCTGGCAAAGCCCATTTCATGGGTCACTACAATCATGGTCATGCCCTGCTTAGCTAAATCCTTCATTACTTCAAGAACATCATCAACCATTTCTGGATCTAAGGCCGAAGTTGGCTCGTCAAACAATAAGTATTTAGGATGCATCGCAAGCGATCTCGCTATTCCTACACGTTGCTGCTGCCCACCAGACAAAGATTTAGGATAGGCATTCACTTTGTCAGATAAGCCGACTAATGCCAACAGTTTTTTTGCCTCTTCATTGGCCTCATCAACACTCAAGCGCTTCACGCGCTTAGGCGCTAATGTTATGTTTTCTAACACGGTTAAATTTGGGAACAAATTAAAATGTTGAAAAACCATTCCCATCTTGGCTTGAATACTAGAAATATCGTTATTCTCATCTGTTATATCTTCACCATCAACATGGATATACCCGCTTGTTGCAACATCTAAGTGATTGATGAGTCGCAGCAATGTTGATTTACCAGACCCTGATGGTCCAATGATAACAACGACTTCATTTTCTGGCACTTCTAAGTTAATATCTTTTAAAACATCATTGGTACCAAATTGTTTTGAAATGTGTTCTACTTTAATCATTTTGCGCCATTTTCCTTTCCCATAGTTTCATTAGTCGACTTGCTGACAAGGTCAAAATCAAATACAGTACGGCAACTGTGAGATATGGCGTCCAAACAACATAGTATTGTGCATTCATAGCTTGAGCCCAATACGTAATTTCTGGTGCGGATATTGCTGATACCAAAGATGAATCTTTGATTAAACTAATAAATTCGTTTCCTAATGCCGGTATCACTATCTTTATGGCTTGCGGCACTATGATAAAACGCATCGTATCAAATTGAGACAAACCCAATGTTCTAGCCGCCTCACGTTGCCCTTCAGAAATGGATTGAATACCTGAACGAAATGTTTCAGCAATGTAGGCCGCTGCATTCAGGGACAAGGACAGGGCACCGGCTATATATGGATTGGAATGTCCAAAAATTGCCGGTACGACACCAAAGTTGGTAATCAAAATTTGTACAAACAATGGTGTGCCACGAAACAAACCAATATAGGTTTTAAATATTCCAGAAATAACGGGGTTTTTCGACATACGGCCAAGTGCAATAATCAGTCCAAATATCGTTCCAAAAACTACCCCACAAAGGGAAAACAGCAAAGTGTATAGTAAACCATGCATGAAAAATGGGGCGTAATCTAAAATCATTTCATAACTAAAACTCATAGATCATCTCCTCATTGCTGTGACTTTATGACATCAAGTGATGGCTTACTACCAAACCACTTTTCATAAATTTTTGTATATTCGCCATTGTCAATTATTTTTTTCAAAGCAGCGTTATATGTTGAACGGTATTTTGAATTTTTAGTAAACATCAAACCAAAATATTCTGGTTCAAAGTTTTTATCGTCATAAATAACTTTTAATTTGTATGAGGGATTACTTGCCACATACTTTTTAACAGTGGTTTCGTCACCAATTGCAGCGTCTGCTTGCCCATGAACAACCTGTAAAAATGTTGTGCCGCCTTTGTCTTTGCTAATATTTGAACTATTCTTGCCAAGGATTGATTCAGCAGCTTCCTCTCCGGTTGAACCTAGCTGAACAGCAACTTTTTTATTCTTCAGATCAGTTGCATTTTTAATTACTGTGTCAGTTTTCTTAACAATGATTGCCTGTCGGGAAACAAAGTAAGGTTTTGAAAACGAATATGTTTTTTGACGATCTTTTGTAATTGTAATACCAGAAATAGCTGCATCAGCTGAACCAGAATTTAATTGTGTAAACATCGAGTCCCAACCAGTATTCTTAATCGTATACTGATAGCCCGCTTCTTTAGACAAAGATTTTAAGATATCTAAATCAAACCCAACAACCTTACCATTTTTTATGTATTCAAACGGGTTCCAGTTAGCATACGTTAATACTGATATTTTCTTTTCTGATTTACTTTTGGTGGTTGCTGAATGTCCCACAAATTTTGTTGTGCCTATGACAATCCCTACAATAACGACACCTAAGACAATATACACAATATTATTGTGTGACTTTTTTTGACGTGGAGCTACCATGTTTATTCACCTTCCTCTAACTCTACCTGAGATAATGCATACTCAAAGTCATGAATTAAGTCTGCTTCATCCTCAATACCGACACTAACACGCAGTAGTTGGTCAGTAATACCAATCTTTGCTTTCTCTTCTTCTGGCGTATCATAATGAGATGAAGAGACTGGATGTGATATTGTTGTTCGTATGCCTCCAAGGGTCATGGCATACTTCGTCAAGTTTAGCTCCTGTAAAAACTTATTAATTGTTTGACGATTGCCTTTTAATTCAAAACTCAACATGCCCCCATATTGGTTAGAAAATTGCGCTTCCGCTAAGTCATGTTGTGGATGGCTCTTTAAACCAGCGTAATAAACCTTGCTAATTAGCTGATGGTTTTCCAAAAATGTTGCTAATGACAAAGCATTACTTGATTGTTTTTTAACACGTAAGTCTAAGGTTCTGATACCACGTGTTGCTAACCATGAATCAAAAGGATCCCCTGTCGTACCCAGTAGCACCTGAAGGTTATAAATTTTTTCTATTATCTCAGCCTTAGCGCTAATTGATCCTAAGGTTACATCACCATGGCCATTTGCAAATTTAGTTAAACTATTAATCACAACATCTGCACCATCAGTTAGTGCGTGAAATAAAACTGGCGTCATAAAGGTGTTGTCAACAATAAGATAACTTTGGTGGCTATGCGCTAAATCTGCAATTGCCTTAATATTTGCAACTGTCATCATGGGATTGCTAACTGTTTCTGTATAAAGAATTCGAGTGTTCGCATTTATAACCGAAGCAACCTCATCTAGGTTTGTAATGTCAACAAAGTCAACTAAAATTCCGTATTTACTTAGTGTCTTAAGAAAATCAATTGATTCACCATACAGCGTTTTATCAGCCACAACGTGATCACCTGATGTCAAAAGTGCTAAGAGTGTTGTTGATATAGCAGACATACCTGTGTTCGTGATGACACTATTTTCTGATTGCTCCAAGTAGGTCATAAGTTCTGCAATCCCATCACGATTCGCATTATGGGACCTCGTATACGCATAACCTTTTCGATCATAAGTATTTTGCAGATCATCTAAATCTGCCACATTGTGAGCTGTTGACAAATATAAAGGCATCACTTCTGGATCACTGACACGATTGGGGTCAATTTTATTCCCTTTGTACAATATGTTTGTATTTTGTTCATTTATGTATGTCATTACGACAATACCTCCCTTAAAATAAAAATAAAAATGCACTGATTTGTATCAAAGTTCGTATTTACGGATCCGCTATTTGATATTGCAGTCTACTCTACATACTTATCTATTTTATTTCATTAGTTAAATTGCCTTTTTAAAAATATAATTTGTACAAATTGCACAAATAACATCTCTTTTCAGGAACAAAAAACAGCATACCTAAGTTAGGTATACTGTTTTTAGAAAACTATTTACTCGCAATTTTTAAATAATCTTATCTTGGTTCCACTGAATAAATGCTATAATCGATTAACAACTTTTTTTTGAAAGTGTGGTGCGTATGGAAATTAAGCAATTAGAATATTTTGTTACTGCCCATAACTGTGGTATTTTGAGCAAAGCTGCCGCTAAACTGTTTACAACCCAACCCAATGTCAGCAGGGTCATCAAACTTTTTGAACAAGAGTTAGGCTCTCCTCTATTTGAACGAACTAGCAAAGGATTGAAACTAACAGCGTATGGCAAATCAATTTATAGTTATGCTGAAAATATTTTGAAAAACGTAAATTTGATTACTGATACAAATTCTATATCAAGTAATAATAATTTTTCCGTAGCAACCTATCCCAGTAATATCATGTCATGGCTGTTAGTTGAACTATACCAGAAAAACCCAGATATGATTCTTTCTCACCAACAAGGTACCGTTGAAGAAATAACGACTCAAGTTTCCCAAGGATTCTCTGAGCTAGGCATTCTATACGTTTCTCAAAACCAGTTAAAGGCTTTTCGACATATTATTTCTCACAAGAAACTAAAATTTATTGAGATTGAAAAAAGAGAGGCGTGTATTTATGTCGGACATAACAACCCTCTTTACAATAAAACCTCAATCTCGTTTGAAGAACTACTAAAATTAAAATTTGTCCGCGGATTAAATGATTTTTTTTCTATGGAACACCAATTGGAACAAGTTAATGTTGGTGGCTTCGCTACAGATACGCTACAACCAACTGTTTACACCAATAGCGAGCATCTTTTAACAAATATCATTTTAGAAACAGATGTCGTTGAGCTAGGTATTAATATGGTTTCTCCTAGCCATAAGCAATATGATATCAAAAATTTAAAAATTGAAGGAGAAGATGCCTACTTAACATTTGGCTATGTGATCCAACAGGAACACAATCTCAGTCATAATGCGCAAGAACTACTAAAAAGTCTCGAAAAATTACTAAAGCCATAACAAAATGTTATGGCTTTTTACCTATAAACTGGTAATTGTTCTAAATAATTATATCAGGTATAGTGATTGTATATTAATCATTCGAAAAAGGCCACTTTTGAATGAAGCCATCATTATACTTTAAAACTTCAAATCAGCGATAACCCACACTCATGCAAAAATTCATCTGCCAGTAAATAAATATTATAATACAAATACTCTTTAAATCTAATTTGTCTACCCTTATTTAATTGTGACATGGATTGACTATATTATATGGAAGAAAAAAATATTTTTTGTTCAATGTCCTAATGTCCAACCACCGTCAATTGGTACTACTGTGCCATTAATATAGTCAGCTTGTGGGCTTGTCAAAAACATTGTTAAATCAGCGACTTCCTGTGGTGCAGCCCAGCGCTTTGCGGGGGTTTGATTGGCAACTTGTTGGGCCATACTAGCATCGCCAGCAAAATCTTTGGCATTCATTGGTGTTTTAATTGCTCCCGGCGCGATAGCATTAATATGTAATCCCTTTGAAGCATAATCAAAAGCCAACTGTTTGGTATATCCAATAATTGCATGTTTACTGGTTGTATATGCCGCCCCGCCCCCACCAGCAGTAAAGCCAGCTATAGACGCCATGTTAATAATATGTCCATATCCAGAGGCAATCATCTTGGGTAATACAGCATTCGATAAAATAAACATCGGTGTTAAGTTTGTATCCATCACCCGTTGCCAAGTCTCCAAGTCAATGGTTAAAGATGGCTGATAATCATCTAAGATTCCTGCTGTATTCAATAGAATGTCAATTGAAACATCACTAGTTATGTGTTCCGCCAACATTTCTAGTTTTTTGTGTTGTCTAATGTCAATTTGATACGTATGCAAATGTTCGTGTGCGTACGTAATTTTTTCTTTGTCTAAAGCGTACACTGTTGCGCCTTGAGACAAATAAGTTTTCAATTGCGAAAAACCGATGCCTGAAGCAGCACCGGTTAATAATACATTTTTATTTGTATAATTTTGTTCAATCATTTGTCTAATTTAATAATCTTACTAAGTGCAAAAATCAAAATACCACCAACAATCAATGACACAATTTCTCCTGGCAAAACACTAATATAGTACGCCAACCATTGTGAAAAAAGACCGCCTGATGCGCCTGAAGGAAATGAACCACTGGCACCAATATTAAAGGCAAATGTAAACTCTGCTGCTAAAATACCCATTCCTAATGTAGAAACTATAAAAGAGCTAATTAAAATTTTTACCAGCGTGCTTGTTACTTTGCGAGTCAACAGATAAGTTACAGTGGTCATAATCAAGGTACCTGCGGTACCAAATATCCAATCAACCCAACCTAATGGCGAAATGAGATTGGCGATAAAAACGCCTAGCCCCAATGCCAAAATATATCGTTTATTCCATGCGGATAAGTGATTTAAGCCCTCAGATAAACGTAACTGAACTGGTCCAAATCCGATTGGTGCTATAACTAACGTAATTGCTGCATACAACGCAGCAACAATCGCTGTTAATGTGATATTTCTTGTACGACTGCTTTGTCGCGCACTTACTGTTTTTTGCATAAATAGTATCTCCTAGTTTTTTTAAGCGGGATGGTTGATGAACCGCTATTATTAAGTCTCAGAACACAATCAATTAATTCGTACTCTCATCCATGAAATCCTTCAATTGTTTTGAACGACTTGGATGACGTAACTTTCGTAACGCTTTCGCTTCAATTTGACGAATACGTTCACGTGTTACACCAAATACGCGGCCAACTTCTTCCAATGTACGTGTACGTCCGTCTTCTAATCCGAAGCGCAAACGCAAGACATTTTCTTCTCGATCAGTCAATGTATCCAAAACAGATTCCAATTGTTCCCTGAGCATTTCATATGCTGCAGAATCAGCTGGAGAAACTGCCTCATTATCTTCGATGAAATCACCCAAATGAGAATCATCTTCTTCACCAATAGGTGTTTCAAGAGATACTGGTTCTTGAGCAATTTTTAAGATTTCACGTACTTTGTCGGCCGTCAAATCCATTTCAGCACCGATTTCTTCTGGAAGAGGTTCACGTCCCAAATCTTGTAACAATTGACGCTGTATACGAATCAGCTTATTAATCGTTTCAACCATGTGGACTGGAATACGAATCGTACGCGCTTGATCGGCGATAGCACGTGTAATAGCCTGACGAATCCACCATGTAGCATACGTTGAGAACTTAAATCCTTTGGTATAATCGAACTTATCTACGGCTTTCATTAAGCCCATATTTCCTTCTTGGATTAAATCCAAGAATTGCATACCACGACCAACGTAACGCTTGGCAATCGAGACAACCAACCGCAAGTTGGCTTCTGCTAACTCTTGCTTGGCTTCGACGTCCCCATTTTCAATACGCTTAGCGATATCAATTTCTTCATTTCCCTTCAACAAATTGACACGGCCAATTTCTTTGAGGTACATACGCACTGGATCGTTAATTTTAATACCAGCTGGGGTTTCCTCGGCTTCTGCTAACTCTTGATCAGTGGGTTTGTTCTGCTTGGCCTTTAACACTTCTGGCGCTGGATCGCCATTGTCATCAACAATTGCTATACCGGCATCTTCAACTTTTTCCATCAGACGTTCGATGTTTTCTTCATCTAAGTTAAAGGGCTCAGCTAAACGCTTTGAAAGTGCTGCATATGTTATTTGTTTTGCTGCTTTATACTCAGCAATTAACGCTTTGGTTGCCTTGTCGTACTCAGGATTTTTTAGTGGACCAGACTTTTTGGCTGATTTTGGCTTTGAAGCTTTTCCAGCTGCTGCCGCTTGTTCAGGAGTCTTTCCTTGTGCCAAAGCTAATAGTTCAGCCTTCTTTGCGCGACTATTATAAGCAATTTTTTGCTCATCAAGATAATCTTTAATATCTGAAATTTTACTTGAACTTGAAATAATTGTCATTTTTACTCCTATATTTTACAATGAGGCTATTTAATTAACATCGATTCGACTAATGTTGTCGTTTTTTTATGTTAATTAATTCAGTTGAAAGTTGAACTAGTTTGGCATCATCATGCTGTTGCTTAGCAATTTCAATTAGTTGTTTTAATTCCTGAACACGATTTGACACAGGTGCTTCTTCCATAATTATACGCAAATAATCTTGAACCGCATCATTTTCGACCTTTATATCGCCAAAACTGTGATCAATGGCCATAATTTTTTGATTCAAATTTGGCTTTTGTATAAAATCCATAAATTGAGCAATATCAAATGTCCCCAAATGATCTCGTTGATAAATTTCAGTCAGCATCATTAGCAATTGATACTCAGGATGAACAAAAGCAAATCCCGCTGTCGATTTAACACGTTCCAGCGTATACGGATCTTTAATCATTGCCATGATTAAGGCACGCTCTGCCAACTCAACCTTTGAAATTTTTTGATATCGATTAGGCTCAACTGGAAAACCAAATTCATATTCAGGAACCTTTGGGCTAAAGTCACTCGCAACATGAGATGATTGCGAAACTGATTGATGACTATTTTGCACTTTTACTGACTGCTTAGTTTGTTGTAGTTGTGCTTGTAATGCTTGCTTTGATGTACCAAACTCATTTGCAATCCGAGTCAGCTGAATATCTTGTTCAACTGGCGTAGCTGTATATAAGATTTGCATGACTTCATGCAAGAACGTTAGATACTGCGCTTGATTACTTAGATTCTTACCATTTCTGGCTGCATTGACCAAAAACTCAATTGGTGTTAAAACGCTTTGATTTAGTGACTTTTTTAAAACTTGTAATCCGCGCTGTATTCGAACTTCATCCGGATCAAGCAAGTCAGGCAGATGGACAACACCGATCTCTATATCTTTAGCATTATTTTTAAAGAGCTCAATTGAACGCCTTGCAGCATTTTGCCCCGCTTCATCACTATCATAAACAAGAAGTATTCTTTTCGCAATGCGTGAAAGCTGTCGGACATGATCAGGTGTTAGCGCGGTTCCCATGGTTGCAACGCCAACTTTTTCATCGGCCATGTGTGCTGAAATAACATCCATAAAGCCTTCAAAAATCATCGCCGTACCCGTTTGTCTAATGACATTTTTGGCTCGATCTAGATTATATAGAATACGCCCTTTAGTAAAAAATGGGCTTTCTGGACTGTTCATATATTTGATTGAATTTTCAGCGTCCAGCGATCGGCCAGAAAAGCCAACAACTTGACCCCGTTCAGTTTTTATTGGCCAAACGATACGCCCTGAAAAACGATCACGCATGTCACCACTCACAGTATTCGTGATAAATAGCTCGGAAGCCATTAATATTTCATGAGATAAATTTTTCTCCTTCGCATAACTCAATAGAAGGTTATCGTCCGGAACAAAACCAATCCCAAATTCCTTAATAATCTCATCACTTAATTGCCTCTTATCATGAAGATAAGCTAGTGCCTGTTCACCAGAAATGGTGTTAAGCAATGTGTGTTGGTACAATCGTTGCGCATCAGTGTGTAGCTGATAGATTGCTTGTGTTGTGCCATCAATTTGATTACCATTATTCGCAGAAATACTTGAGTCAATTGGAATATCAACACTTTCCGCTAATGATAAGATTGCCTCAGGATAGCTGTATCCTTCCTTTTCCATAATAAAGGAGAAAACGGAACCAGAACGACCACATGAAAAGCAATTAAATACTTGCTTGTTTTCTTCAACAAATAAGGAAGGATGCCTGTCATCATGAAAAGGGCATGAGCCCGTCCATTGTCGGCCTTTTTTTACCAATTGTGTATATTGGCCGATAACATCAACGATATTTACTTTTGATCGCACATTATCAATAAAAGCTTGCGGAATACGATTTGCCAATAGAACCACCTTTCAAACAATAAAAGTCGCAAACTATTTGGTTTGCGACTGAAATCATTCAACTGTTTTAATTATAATAGTTTAAACAAATCTTGTCAACCCCTAGTTTCGAAGTAGAAATACCTTTATACCAGTGTTTAAAGCAATTTTCATTTTAAGGGATATAGGTATTATGTTAACTAAAAAGGTTTCTCTGTCTAAACAGAGAAACCTTTAAAATTTATTTAGGTTTGACTAGTTCATCATATCGTTCAACAATCACACTAACATTTTGTTGTCCTCTATAAATGGCATAACCAATGATAAAAACAATTAAAATATTGATTGTGCCTAAAACTAATCCTGTACCAAATAACCAAACATTTCGATGGACAAAGAAATAAGTAAGAAGAATGCTTAGACCAACAATCATTGAGAAAAAGGATTGCCAATGTTGAAGATTTTTAATCATTTTCTGCTGATAAGAGATTTCACTTTGATATCCCTTGTCCAAATTTTGTATGCTCTTTGCCATAATAAATACCTTCTTTATGCCTTAATAACTTAGTCCAGGATTGAAGAATCCAACTAACACGCCGATCAAAGCAACAACCACCAAAATGAGCATAACCCGAATAGGTGAAATGTTTTTCTTAGCCATTAACCACCAACAAAATACAATAAACAAAGCGGTCAATAATCCTGGATACACCGAGTCTAATTTGTCTTGCAAAACTAAGTACGCTTTTCCAGATGAGTTTGTTAATTTAAAGGACGTTTTTACGGTCACCCAAGTGGCAGCGACGCCACCGACAACCATACCGCCGACGGTTGCAATCGCTTTACGAATCGCTTTTCCTTGAGCGCCAACTAAAATTCCTACCGCCTTATCTCCTAATTCATAACCTTTGAAGTAGGCAAAACGCATACCGAAGTATCCAAGTAAGTTCCAAACGATAATATAAAATATTGCACCAAGCGGTGATCCACCGTCGGACATCCCCAAAGCAATTCCAAGAATAACTGGGATCAATGTTCCGACAACTAGTGAGTCCCCAATTCCTGCAATTGGCCCCATTAAACCGGCTCGTAAACCATTGATTGTTGTATCATCAACATTGCCATGATTGGCTCTTGCCTCTTCCAAACTAGCCGTAACACCGACTATAACAGTACCTAACTGTGGCTCTGTATTGAAAAAAGCCGTGTAGGTTTTCATTGCCTTTTCTTGATCTTCCTTGTTGTCATACAATTCTTCCACAATAGGCAACATTGAAGTCAAATAACCAAATGTCTGCATGTGTTCTTGAGAGAACGCTGTAAGATGGCCATAAAACCAGTAATGAAACGACTTGTTTAAAGTCTTACGAGAAATTTTCTTTTTTTCTAAGTTATCCATCTTAAATATCCTCGTCTTCCTCATCATCGTCGGTCACATCAGTATTTGATCCCGGAGACGCAACTTGTCGATTGGTGCTAATTGCCATGTCTAACTTGTATGAAATCATGGCGAAAATTAATGAAACCACTGTCACTGAGACCAAGTTCAAACCTAGAGAAGCAGCAAATGTAAAGCCTACGAAAAACGGAATGAAATCAAGTGGACTATCTACTATTTGCTTCAACAAAATTGCGATACCTACACAGGGGAGTAAGGCACCAACTGTGAACAAGGTTTTCATTGGAATACCTTCCATTGGTAATGCTGTCTTCAATGCAGTAACAGCACTAGACCCAAAATGTGTCATGAATAGTGTTGGAATAAATGAGAAGAAAAAGTGTGAGATCCACGGGAGTCCCCAATCCACAACATACAATTTCTTAAATTGCCCTTTTTCAACTGCTCGCCATCCAATGTGTTGCCAAACCAAGTTCATAGTTGCTGTTCCGTAGAACAACACCGTTCCAACAGTTCCGACTAATGTACCCATTGATTTAGCTAAATCAGCAGCATTTCCTGATGTTGCTACTAATCCTTGAGCATGAATAGCAACCATTGCTAATGGTATACCGATGTAAGAGACCGCTCGAAGATCCGCCGAAACAGTGCCTCCAGGGGTAACCAACGCGATATAGACCAACTGCATCGCTACACCAGCAGCAATACCTGTTTTAAGATCTCCCAAAACCAATCCACAGACTAAGCCACCCACTAACGGACGCCCCAGTGTATAATTTCCAATTGTGGATCCTGCCATACCTGGCATGGAAGACAAACTTGCAAAAATACCTAAAATACTTGCTTGCACCCAACTAATTGTCATATTTCTAACCTCTTTTTATGTTAGACTACAGATTAAATTTTCCTCTGAAGGCATCCCAATAGCCAATTGATACATCTGGCAACAATTGAAACTTAACTTGGTACCCTTTCGCTTGAATATCATCAAATGCTCTAGCTTCCTCAGACGTAATAGACTGATTATTTCCTAATTTCACTGCGTCAGGCCGATCATTGGCTGGACCAACAATCACCGTTTTTACATCATCAGGCTTGAACCCAAAATCAACCAAAATTTTTTTCATATCCTGTGGTGTTTTCGTAATTAGAAAATATTGTCGATCAGAATCCAAAACTTGTTGTGCTTTTTCTTTAAAGTGGTCTAGTGTCCAAACAAACGTTTTCTTTTCTGAGGCACTTTTGAATGCATCCTTTAGAATAGGATTCGTGGCTGATGCATCATTAACTGCTATCAAGCCATCACAAGGATATTCTTTAGCCCAGCGCGTCACGGTCTGTCCGTGAATAATTCTATCATCAATACGTACAAATGAAATACTCATAATTACTTCGTCCTTTCAAATCTCATCATCGTCCTCTGGATCATCATTCATCTCAAATTGTTTCAAAGCAGAGGCTCCTTCACGTAATACACTGCTAATTAGTTCGTCTTTACTGGAACTGTCTTTCAAGATAGCAGCATTGAGTGCCATTGGGAAATTCATCCCACCAAGAACAATTGTACTTTCTAACCTATTTTCTTGATTCAATACGTTTACAACGGTAGTCAGTGGACTACCGCCGATGATGTCCCCTAGGATAAGCAATTCTGAATTTTGTTCAAGTGTTGATAATAAAGATTTGAAACGATTTTCAAAATGATCTGTATCTTCACCTGATTGGAGCCCTATTGCTTTCACAGTTTTAATACCATCACCAACAAACATTCCCAGAGCGTCCTTGAGCCCCTCTGAGAACTGGCCGTGGCTAACCAAAATAAGATAGTTCATTCTTTTCTCCTATCTTTCATAAACGGAATGTTGTTTCATTTGTTACTATGAAACCCTTTGTCAGGTATTATGTAAGCGCTTGCATAACCTAAATCTTATTCTACTCTTACTATCGATAAAATGCAATAATAAATAACAATATTATATGAAGTCTCTCATAACTAAAAAACCATAGCTCTTTGCTATGGTTCGTCATGTATTTCCTTTAAAGATGTAGACATCTCAAGTATTTTCTTTCTGATGTTTTCCAAAAATAACAGCGTTTCATCATCAATGCCATTTTCAAAGGTCCAGTTAAGCGTGTCAAAGACAATACTAGCGCCAAATTTTGCAATCAATTCGTTATACTTCAAAGATGATTTTTCACTGAGATACCTCAGCCAATGCTGATATAATGTATCCTCAAATTTTTGTTTTAAATTAAATTTCGGTTCATTGATTGTAAATAAAGCTCGAATAATCTGTTTGTTGTTGACTAATTCATTGTAGAAATGTGTAATCGTTTCTTCAAATTGCCCAGAAATCAACCCCTCAATCCTTTTATCCACAATTTTTTCAAATACTGAAAACTGTGTTTCGACAAGCTGATTTAAGAGGTCATATTTATCTAAATAGTGCAGATAAAATGTTGATCGGCTTGCCATAGCTTGCTTACAAATTTCTTCCACAGTTATTGATTTGAAATTTCGTTCATTCAACAAGGTAACAAAGGCCATCTCAATGTTTTTCTTCGTCTTTATTTTTCTAATATCCGCCATACAAAATAATCCTTTTCTGTCCATAACTAGACAGGTCAAATCATATCGTCCATTTATGGACATCACTAACATCAACTGATAATTGTTTGACCTTATTTTATTAATTATAATGAGTTTAACAAATAAAGAAAGAGGTACTAATATGTTTTATGAATATATCAAAAATAATCCACAATGGAATTTGCAAATAAATCGTCAACTTGAAGGAATCAAAGAAAGTTCAAAAGTGAAAGATGATTTAAAAATAATCATACCTAAACTAACAAATGACGCTTCTTGGTACAAAACTTGGTTCTCATTCGGTGAATTACGCGAAAAAGAAGAAGATCATGCTCTCGCTTGCGCTTATTTTGGCCTTGCCCAGTTTTACTTAAACCAAGATGACGAAAATAAGCAGACAGTTGTTCACCGATACTTAAATAATTTTTACCGTGCACATACTGAAATTGATTATGAAAGTTATCAAGTACCCTATCAAAAAACATTTTTGCCTGCCATAAAGGTCAATATAAATCCCACAGCCACTAAAACTTTGATTATCATCAACGGTTTTGATAGTTTTATGGAAGAAATATTAGTTGCGGTCAATTTCTTTAAGGGAACCGATTATAATGTGATTTTATTTGACGGTCCCGGTCAAGGACGAGCCTTAATTGATAATAACATCAAGTTCACACCATATTTTGAAAATCCTGTCAGTGCAATCATTGATTATTTTAATTTAGACGAAGTTGATGCGATGGGTGTTTCATGGGGCGGTTATTTCGTTATTCGTGCTGCTGCCTACGAAAAGCGAATCAAGAACGTTGTTTGTTATGATTTCTTTTATGACGGATTAAATACTTTTTTGAAAGATTTTTCAAAAGACACACGAAATCATATTCGTCAATTACTACAAAATAACGACGTTGAAAAAACAAATCAATTAATCCCTACTTTGATTCATTCTGATGCCAACTTAAACTTTCTCTTTACAAAAGGCTATGAAAATACTGGTACTGACACCCCTTTCTCACTGCTAAAAGAAATTGAAAGGCATACAGTGAAAGGAATTGGACATTTAGTGAATCAAAATGTATTGTTACTCGCCGGAAAGGATGATCAATATGTACCTTTTAATGGCTTGGTACTAGAACAACAAGAATTAACGAACGCAAAATCACTTGAAACTAAAATTTTCACTAAAGAAACTGGTGGTGAACAGCATTGTCAAGCTGGAAGATATGATTTAGCTTTAGTTGCCATTCAAAAATTTTTAGCTGCACACAGTGAGGATTAAAATACACTGGTTTGATCGATACTTTTGATTGTTTTAACCAATTCATGTTTTTTGGAATCTGAACCTATGGTATAATGAGAACTTCAAAAGGAGTTTAAAAACATGGGACGATATCAAATTGACTTTAAACAGAAACAAGCTAATGCTAAGTACAAGTCTAGTCAACAAACACAAGCTACTAAAGCCGAAAAAGTCGCTGCTATTAAGTCAGCCTTACTTTCACAAGCAAAGAAACAAGATAAGTAATTGTCTTGTTTTTTGTTTGTTCGGCAAAAACCTAATTTGATCAGCTAAAGGTTCGCACACTTTCAATGACTTCCTCTGAACGACTAATTAATTTTGCACCTAATTGTAATAGCTCATTAGTTCCCTGAGAATTTTCAGAGAAAATAGACCCAGGTACAGACAGCACTTCTCTGTTATTTTGTAGCGCATAGTTAGCAGTTATTAAACTACCAGACTTTATTTTAGCTTCAATAACCAATGTAGCCGATGATAGACCAGCTATGATACGGTTCCTTGCTGGAAAATGAGACTTATGCGGCCCAACATCGCGTGCATATTCACTTAAGACAATGCCATGTTGTGCAACTTGTCGTTGTAATACTTTATTCTTTGCAGGATAAGCAATATTCAAGCCTGTACCTATAACTGCTATAGGCACGCCCTGATTGGCGAAGGTAACTTGGTGAGCCATTACATCGATACCTTTAGCTAGCCCTGAAACAATGGCTGTTCCCCTATTTATTACATTTGGCAATAGTGATCGTAAGCATTCTAATCCATAGGGCGTAGCAGTTCTTGTGCCCACTACCGCTAAATTAGGTAATTCCAGTGCGTTTAAGTTACCTTCATAAAAAAGAATTAATGGCGGGTCAAATATTTCTTTGAGCTGTATCGGATAGCAATCATCAAAATAAGTAAAATAATTTTCCTGACTTGTTTCTGCCTTCTGACAAGCTGCTACATATGTAGCTTTTATTTTAGCAATATGTTGCGGTAATGGTCTGACTACTGCCAGTAAAGTTTCAATGTTCCAAGGATAATTCTCCGGTATCAGATGATTATCAATTACTTCAATGACCCTTTTTTCTCCAGCATGACCAATGCCTGAAGTTAAATGTAAACCTAATAAAAACTGTTTTAAAATCATATTATTTTCCTCTTGAAATAATACGAAGCCCAAAAATAAAAAGCTTATGATTTATCACAAGCCTTCCACAATTTCACTCAAATATTCCCAACGATTCATTTTTTCTTCCAAGTCCTCATTTAGCGAATCTAACTCTTTTTGTAAGTCGCCTAGCAAGACATAATTTGTACCATTTTGAGCCATCTCTTCAGGAATTTCGGAGATCCTTTGTTCAATTGAAGCTATATCATCTTCAATTGTTTGCCACTCTTTTTTCTCATTGTATGTCAACTTCTTTTTTTGCGGCTTCTGATCAGCAACTACTTTTTCTTCTTTTTGTGCTGGTGCTGATTTTGCTAAGTCCATCGCCAGATAGTCACTGAACAGGCCATCAAAGCGTTTGATAACACCATCCCCTTCAAACATATATAGTTGATTAGCAACTTTATCCAAAAAATAGCGATCATGGGAAACAGTAATCACGGCCCCAGCAAAACCAGACAGGAAATCTTCTAGAACAGTTAATGTTCCAATATCAAGATCATTAGTTGGCTCATCAAGCAAAAGCACATTAGGTTGTTGTAATAGTAGTTTCAATAAGTACAGCCGCCTTTTTTCACCACCAGACAACTGTCGAATTAATGTTCCATGCATAAATGGTGGAAATAGAAATTGCTCTAATAAGTCCGAGACACTAATTTGATTGCCATCTTTGTCCTTTACAGTAGTTGCAACATCTGACAAATAAGCAATCACACGCTTATCATCTGGAATCTCTTCAGTAACTTGTGTATAATAAGCCATCTTTACAGTTTCACCTAATTCAATGATTCCGCTAGTTAATGGCACTCTCCCAGCTATTGCGTTCAAAAAAGTAGACTTTCCCGCGCCATTAGCACCTGTGATACCAATACGATCACCAGAGGAAACTCGTAAATTGAAATTTTCAAAGATTTTTTTATTGTCGAATTGAATAGTCGCATCTTCAATAACAATTACTTTTTTACCTAAACGTTGCTGTCCAAGATTAACAGCCACATCTTCATCGAGCTGCAAGGTGCCCATATTAGCTTCTAACTCAGCAAAAGCATTCTCCCTACCTTTTTGTTTGGTTGTTCGCGCACGAGCGGATTTACGCATCCATGCTAGCTCTTGTTTGTATAGTTGCTGTTGCTTGTGTTCAGCGACCTTTCCCTGCTCAATACGCTGAGACTTTCCACTCATATAATCTTGGTAATTACCTTGGTATTCATACAAATCGCCAAATGATAATTCGAATATTCTTGTTGTGACAGCATCCAAAAAATAACGATCATGAGTAACAACTAAAACTGCCCCCTTATAGGCAGCTAAATACTTTTCTAACCAAGAAATAGAATCAAAATCTAAATGGTTGGTAGGTTCATCCAATATCAATAAATCTGGCTCTTGAATTAAAACTTGGGCTAATCCAACTCTTTTTCGTTGTCCCCCTGAAAGTTCGCTCACTTTTTTATGCAACTCTGGCATATGTAGCTGTGTTAGAATTGTTTTTACCTGAGATTCCGTTGTCCAAGCATCATCTCGGTCCATAGCATCTTGTGCTTTTTCAAAATTTTGGGCAACTTTTTCATCTGTTGGTTGCTCCCCATATTTTCGCAAAGCATATTCATACTGTCGTATCGTCTGGAATACTGGTTGATCACCAGACAAGATTGCATCCATCAATAAGGAGTGGTCATCCAAATAAGGGTCTTGCGCCAGATATCCGATTGTATAGTCATTTTGCTTCGTGATTGTTCCAGCATCAGCTGGCTTTTTTCCAGAAATGGCATTCAGAAGAGAAGTTTTTCCACTGCCGTTTACACCAATTAAACCAATTCGATCACCTTCCGTAATCAAAAATGAAATATCATTGAAAAGAACCTTTTCGCCATATGTACTTTTTAAATTGTCTACTCTAAATTGTTTCATAATACTATTATAACCATTATTGGGGGTTTATATCTCAATAAGTTTTAGATATAATAAGATAACCATTTTAAGGTAACAGAAAGGATTATTTTCATGAATTTAACTGCTAACATCGCTGGTTTCAACTTCGACCATATTTTACTCAACGCTGCAGGTGTTGTGTGCCAGACTAGCGACGAATTAGATAGTGTTCTAGCATCTGACTATACGGGCGCAGTTGTTACGAAATCAGCAACTCCAAGCCTTCGCCCGGGTAACGTCTCACCTCGATATCATGAATTGACCAATGGCTTAGGCACGATTAATTCAATGGGCTTACCAAATGAAGGCTTTGACTATTACATGGATTATGTTACCCAAAAACAAACAGACAAGCCGATCTTTTTCTCAGTTGCTGGTTTATCAAAGCAAGAGAACTTAGATATGTTGCACAAGATAGAAGAATCAGAATTCAATGGTCTTGTTGAATTAAATCTATCTTGTCCTAATGTGCCCGGCAAGCCTCAAACAGCTTATGATTCCGAAACAACTGAAGAAATTTTAACTGAAGTATTTTCATTTTTCACCAAGCCTCTTGGCGTTAAGTTACCACCCTACTTTGATATTGTGCATTTTGACAATATTGCAAACATTTTAAATAAATTTCCATTAGCCTTTGTCAATGCTATCAACTCAATTGGTAATGGCCTTGTGATTGATGAAGAAACTGACACAGTTGTGATTAAACCGAAAGGTGGTTTTGGTGGTGTCGGTGGTCCCATTGTCAAAGCAACAGCGCTAGCTAATGTTAGAGCACTACGTCAGCGGTTAAACCCAAGTATTAAAATGGTTGGAACTGGTGGTGTTACTTCTGGACGTGATGTTTATGAACACGTTTTGTGTGGCGCTGACTTAGTTGAAGTTGGTTCACAATTAGCAATCGAAGGAACATCTGTTTTTGAACGTTTGGAAAAAGAGTTAGCAGCTATTTTAACAGAAAAAGGCTATAATTCTCTTGATGAAGTCCGTGGGCAGTTGAAAATAATTGAGTAAATAAAAAAAGTTGGCTTACGCCAACTTTTTATTTTGTGTTTTGTAATGTTACCACATCACGTGCAATCATTAATTCCTCATTTGTCGGAATCAATAACCCAGTTACTTTAGAACCGGATGTTGTTATAATTGTTTCTTTACCACGAACATTGTTTGCTTCTTCATCTAGATCAACGCCCGCAAATGCCAATGATTTCAATACTTTAGCACGTGTTAGTGCATCGTTTTCACCGATACCTGCTGTGAAAATAATAGCATCCACACGACCTAGTTCAGCAAAATACTGCCCTGCATAACGAATCACACGATCGTAGAACATATCCAATGCCAATTGCGCATGAGTATTGGTTTCCTGAACATTTTCCAAATCACGCATATCACTTGAAATAGTTGAGATGCCTAATAGACCAGATTTTTTATTTAAGACATTAAGCATTTCTTCATTTGAAAGGCCTTCACGTTCTTGAATATAATAAATTAATGATGGATCCACATCCCCAGAACGAGTCGCCATTGTCAAGCCAGCAAGTGGTGTGAATCCCATTGACGTATCGTATGACTTACCATTTTTAATTGCCGTTACTGACGCTCCAGCACCTAAATGAAATGAAATCGCATTAAACTCGTCTAATGGTATTCCTAATTTGTCTGCCGCACGTTCAGTTACATAACGATGTGAAGTTCCGTGCGCACCATATTTACGAGCACCGTAGCGTGCGTAGTATTCATATGGCAAGCTATATAGATAATTCTTTTCAGGCATTGTTTGATGAAATGATGTATCAAACACTGCAACAGAAGTCGCATGTGGCAACAATTTTTGGAATGCTCGAATCCCCATTGCATTAGCTGGGTTGTGCAGTGGGGCGTAATCAGCTAAGCGATCTATCTTAGATAACACGTCATCATCAACAACAACAGAATGATTGAACCACTCACCACCAGCAACAACGCGATGGCCAACACCTGTTATTTCTTGAAAATCTTTAATAATTCCTAAATCTGATAATTTTTTTAACATCAGATCAATTGCTGCATGATGATCTTTAATTGGTAATTCAGCTTCGTATTTCTGATCACCACTTTTTGTTAATGAAATTGTACCATCTTCAGTACCAACCAAACGAACAGGTTCAACATCTGCACCATACTTAACTGTGATGATTGCATCGTCCATACCAATTCGTTCGATTACCCCTTGTGTAATAACTGTTTCCTCGGGCATTTCTAACAATTGAAACTTAAGTGAAGAACTTCCGGCGTTTACTGCCATTATTTTTGACATCTGCGTCTACTCTTTTAATCCTTTTCTTTTCTAAAACTATATTATACAGTAAATTTAAGATAATAACGATAATATATTCCAAATTAAGTAAGCGTTTTCAAAAATAAAAATATGGTAAACTACTATATATAAATAGAAAATGTGCGCAAGGATATTATGGTTAAAAAATGGCTTTTAAGTAATTTGATTGGCATCATCATTACTGTCAGTATATTAATTACAGTAGTAGGATTAATTATTTCACTCGTTTCAAAAGAAGAGATTATTACCCATCCCAACAATGTTCAGTTTCGAAATGGCCCTGGGCGACAATACAAATCATTAGCTTCACTAAAAAGTGGTACACGACTAATTGTGATAGACAAGAAACACGGCTGGTGGCAAGTCCGCCGTTCTGACAATGAAAAAGTCGGCTGGGTGGCCAGTTGGGTGGCAAATTCAACCATCTTAAAAACAGCAAAACCGATTAGTGAAGCCACTATTGTTTTAGACCCTGGTCACGGCGGTTCTGATACTGGCGCCCTATCATCAAACGGCAAGTATAAAGAAAAAACATACACTTTACGTACTGCCAGGCATGTGAGGGCAGCCTTAAAACCTACTGGTGCTCGTGTCATCATGACAAGAGATAGTGATAAAATTGTGCCACTTTTGAAAATAGCCATTCCTGGCGAAAAAAATAAAGCCGATGCACAGATATCCTTTCACTTTGACTCTTCAGCAGAGGGTACCAAAGCAACCGGTATTTCACAATATTATTATCACAAAAATTCTAAAACGCTAGCAGAAGTAGTTAGTTCCTCGTTAAATAATATGCCTTTGAATAATCGAGGTGTTGATACAGCTGCTTATATAGCAATAAAAAATACTAGTCAACCTGCAATCTTACTTGAAAATGGCTTCATCAATAACAATGCTGACTTGAAATATATTCGTAAAAGCAGTTATCAAAAGAAAATTGCCAAAAACTTAACTACGGCCCTAACGACTTACTTTAAACAAAACACGGAGATGAAATAATGTCACTATTTAAAAAAGCAAAATCACAAATTGAAGAGAATGCAGCTAATCAAGCCACAGAAACAGTTGAAAATCGTCTAGATGGTATGATTGTCCAACCGTTTGCTTATAAAAAACTACTTATTATCTACCGTATCGAACAATATCCTAGTACTAGTAATCACATTGAAAACAAAATATTATCATTTGATCGCAAAGAACCATTGTCCGAAGCTCGTTATAACGAAATTATTACTCGCTTGAAAAACGATGAAAGTGATCGTATCGCCATTGTTAATATCTTACCTCTAGTTGATTAATGAAAATTAAAAACCTTACCCGCTAAGCGGTAAGGTTTTTTTATTACAACCAACGTCTGTTATTGCGGCGCCAACATGGTTAATCCAATGCGATTTCTTTTTTCATCAACATCAACAATCCAGACCTCAACAATATCACCAACAGATACAATTTCAGATGGATGTTTAATACGACGTGTACTTATTCTAGAAATATGCACAAGCCCATCGTGTTTGACGCCCAGATCCACAAATGCACCAAAATCCACAACATTGCGAACGGTACCTTGTAGTTTCATACCTGCTTTCAAATCTTCAATGTGCATAACATCAGATTTTAGCAATGCCCCTACCATTTCTGAACGACCATCTCGTCCCGGCTTTTGTAAGCTCATAATCATATCATGCAACGTTTGTATACCAACATCTAATTGTTCCGCTGTGTGCTCATTATCTAATCGGTTCAATACCGTATTAGCTTCATCTGTCGCTAAGTTTACTGGGTTTATGTTTGCTAATGACAATAACTTTTTAGCAGCGGTATAACTTTCTGGATGAATATCCGTGTTATCTAATATATTCTTACCATCCTCAATACGTAAAAATCCAGCAGCCTGTTCATACGCTTTAGGTCCTAAACGTGGTACTTTCTTGATTTGTGTACGTGATGTAAATTCACCAAAGTCGTTTCGATAATTAACGATATTTTGAGCCAAATTCTTATTTAGGCCGGCAATGTGAGCTAATAACGCAGGTGAGGCTGTATTTAAATTAACCCCAACTTGGTTAACTGCTGTTTCAACAACGTTGTCTACTTGTTCATCTAGTGTTTTTGCATTCAAATCATGCTGATATTGACCAACACCAACGGACTTTGGATCAATCTTGATTAATTCAGCTAACGGGTCCTGAATCCTGCGCCCAATAGAAATCGCACTGCGCTCTTCCACGTGTAAATCAGGAAATTCTTCCCGCGCCTGCTCGGAAGCAGAATAGACTGAAGCGCCCGCTTCGTTGACAATGGTATACTTTACACCGGCTGGCAAATTTTCCGCAACAAACTCTTCAGATTCACGAGACGCTGTGCCATTCCCAATTGCTACCAGCTCTACCTTGTAATCTGATACCAATTGTTTGAAAGTGTTAATTGCTTCGGACCGTTTCTGCACATTAGCTGGTTTATGCGGATAGATAACCTGCTTAGCTAAAAACTTGCCATTGCTGTCAATAATTGCTAATTTTGATCCTGTACGAAATCCTGGATCAAAACCCATCACAATTTTATTCTTCAGCGGTGCTTGCATCAAAAGATGATAAAGATTGTCACCAAATACCTTAATGGCTTGCTCTTGTGCTTGGGTTGTCAATTCTTGTCTAATTTCTCTTTCGACTGCTGGACGAATAAAACGTTTATAAGCATCTTCAATGGCACGTTGTAATATCTCATATCCTTGGCCTGTCGGATTTTGCCCGTTCAACTCTTTCGTTTGAATAAAGTGCATCATACGCGCCTCAGAAAAATCAATTTTCACTGATAATATGCCCTCTTTTTCACCTCTGTTCACTGCTAAAATACGAAATTTATTGTTGAGAAGTGATTTAATTGTTTCAGTAAAATCGTAATATTGCTCGTAAACTTTTTGCTCATCTTTTCCAGCCATACCACGCTTTAAGCTAGAAACCAACAACCCATCTACAGCCATTCTCAAGCGTAGCCATTGACGATAATTAGCATTTTCACCGATTTGTTCAGCCAAAATTTCATGCACTCCTGCACGCACATCGACCATAGTTGGTAAAGCTTCATCAACGTAATTTCGAAAATCATCATCAATATTACTATTAATATGCGTCATTAACCAGTCGGCAAGTGGTTGCAGACCATTTTCCCGTGCAACCATCGCTCTGGTCCGACGTTTTTGTTTATATGGTAAATATATATCTTCTAGTTCCTGAAGCGTCTGAACGTCTTGAATACTCTTTTGCAAAGCATCAGTCAATTTGCGTTGTTCAAAAATGGCTTTCAAAACTGTATTTTTTCGTTCTACTAACTCTTTTGACCTTTTTGCAATAGATTGGATATCACGAATCTGTACTTCATCCAGTTCACCCGTCATTTCTTTTCGATATCTGGCGATGAAAGGGACAGTTGATCCTTCGTTAAGCAAGGTTAGTGTAGCATTAATTTGCTTTTTAGTTATATTCGTTACTTTAGCCGCAACACTTTGCGCAATAACGTCTTGCGTTGGCTCATGTTGTATTAATTCTGTCATGTTTAGTGTGTTTCCTCCACAAAAACTATTATACTAGATTACTGCTGGAATATATTTAGAATAATAATCATGACTGCACAAAAAAACACTACCAAAAAGTAGCGTAATCATCTTTATCAAATCTATTGTACTAGCAATACACTGGTTTCAGCATGCTCTGAAACATATCGAGCCGTTGAACCCATGAATACACGCATGACAATATTAGTACCGGTTTTTCCCATTACGATTAAATCAGGACTGAGTTGTTCTGGGACCTGATCAGCCAAAACAAAACGAGCATCACCTTGTAGGACATGTGTATCAACTGCAATTTCAGCGTCTTTGACAACAGCTGCTGCCTCATCAAGTTTTGCTGATGCTGTATTAGTCATTCTCTGCACCAAAGAATCATAAAAAGATTGGTCAGAGTCGTAATAAGTGATGGTTGGATACTGAATTACATTAACGATATCTATTTTAGCATCAAACTTCTTTGCCAATTCAACGCTAAAATCGACTGCTCTTTGAGCTGCTTCGCTACCGTCTATCGCAACAACAATTCTACTAATCATAAGTGCTTCCTCTCTGATATAATCATGCATGCTACGCTACTCAAATAAATTATCTGTTAGCATACCATCGTTTTGAGTAACAAAAAACAACTTGCTTTTTGACGCAAACTGCCCTATATTCTCACTTTGGGGAACATAAACAACATCTTGCTTAAACTAGTCATTTAACATCATGCACGTGGCAATACTTGTAAACTAATAGCATAAACTACGAACAAGTTGTTTTGGGGTCAGCTAACCGTCTTTAGAAACTCACCTAACCTATAACTTCAGTATAACCCTTATTGATTTCTTTTGCAAACGCTTACAGGCAGGCCAAAAAGCCCTCTGCTTGACATGAATCAATCCTTTTTCTCCTCAGTTTGATTCAATAATTTTTCTTGCAGATTAACTGATTTCTTGAGCAGCTCATTGGTTTCATGCTGTATCTTAATTAACTTTTTCGTTTCTTCAAGTTGTGCGTTATAACCCAAAGTCTCTGAGGCCTCTTTGATTAAAAATTTATTGACCAATTTAACAAAGAAAAAGACACATGCAGCAATAGTACATAACGTTAGAAAGTTTTCAAAAACACTACGTAATGGGTCTAAGACTAAGTTGATTTTGGCCGAGTGGTTTTTTGAAAATAGTAGTAAAGACAAATAATAAAACAAATTAGAAGCAAAACTAATCACACTTTTGATTAAATCAGTCAAACTACCACCGACAATGACACCTATAGATAATTGAATAATAGCTGGAGAAGTTATAAACTTTCTAAATTCATTAACTTGTTCGGTAGCAATATTATCCGTTATTGGTAGTTTTATTTTTTGCATATTTTTCATCCCTTTTAGTCTGCCATTAGTATGATGACAAAATAATTTTTAATAATTACCTGTTTATTATTCCATGTTGCACTAAATTTTTCAACCAACCGTTCTAATCAAAAAACCGTTTATAATAAACGGTTTTTCTAACGATTCATGAAAATAATAGTTATTTAGTCTCTTTTGATGTTCTATACTTAGTTCTTAATCCTGCTAACAAACCAACTTGTACCAGTATCGCAATTAAACTAGATAGCACACTAGCGTTACTAGTCCCTGTTTTTGGTAAGGATGAGGATGATGAAGTAGTAACTTTTGTACTCTCGGCTTTGTCATCATTTTCGTTTGTTATTGATGTTTCATTAGTAGCAGTCGTCACTGATGAAACATTTTCTGCAGGGTCATTACTTGTTTGAAGCGTTTGTTCAGCATCGTTGCTTTCTAAATCGGCCGTAACTGTTACAGTGCTGTCCGGTGACTCAACTGTATTGGATGAGTTTGTGTCCGTTTCGCCAACAGCGTCTTCTGCAACTACTGTTGAACCATCTTCTGTTTTGGGCGCTGACGATGTGGCCGAATCATTATCTACTGGCGCACTGTTATTAGTTGATTCTTGGGCATTATTTTCAGAAGTACTTGGGATATTCTCTCCTGATGGTGCTGACGGTGCACTATCCGGCTTATTTGCAGGTGCTTCTCCACCAGGAAAACTACCACTACCTGGAAAAGTTCCTTGACCAAATTGTCCATCTGGTGGTGTCCCCATGTTGCCCATACCACCTTCAGCGGTCATACCTGAGCCACCACCTTGACCAGCAATGATATCCGTTGAGGTACCGTTAACGCTTACTTGATACGTTTCACCGGATACAATGCCCTCCGTTGATATATTTAGATACGTTGTCGCGTCAGGAATAGTTGTGGAGAAAATTTCCTGCCCATCTTTTGAAATAACAATTGTTGACCCAGCTGTTACGGATCCAATAGCTACATAGCTTTGTGTTGATTCCGTATCTGGCGTCCCTTCTGTTCCGGTACCACCCCAAATAATTGTTCCACCTGTAAATGTAATTGTACCATCTGCATCAAGCGCACCATTATCAGGCGTTGAATTAATTAAATCTATGATTGTACCGCCACTAATATTGATGTCACCGTTGGAATCTAGCCCATCACCATTTCCTCGAATGGTTAAGATGCCACCGTTAATATTAATTGCTTGTGTGTCAGTAGATCCTGCATCGTATTTAGTTTGATCTAACTGAGCATTGATAATATCGTCACTTGAATTCAGGTTAATCGTTCCACCGTTAATTGTTACGATTTCCCCTTCCAAAGCTTCATATGACTTAGTAATATTTAACGTACCAGAATTAATAGTTAAGGTGCCATCAGAGGATATACCATTCATAGTTGAACTAATATTTAAGGTACCATCACCATCAATTGTTAAGTCACCATTAGCATATATGGCGCCATTCGGATTTGTTGTATCTAATGACTCTTCATCTTCAACGACTACAGAAGTTGTGATATTGTTTGTACCCACTACTTCAACCGACAAACTACCAAATTGCTTACCATTAAGCACAGCACCAATTTGGTTGGCTAAATCAACATTGTTAAATACTAACTTTACTGCCGCAGTTACTGGTGCGTTAACAATTATTTGTGCATCAGTCGCTGTACCCTCAATATTGTAAGTTCCAGCTTCGCTAATTGTGACTGTGTTTCCATCACTAGTTGCACCATCTCCTGTAATTATCGCTGAGGATGAATTAAATGTTATATTACTCGTGTTTCCCGTAGATGCATTTAACGTATTACTTGTTGTGTCAGTCACACTACTTGTTATATCAGCTGTTGATGTATCTGTCGCACTGCTTGTTGTGTCGCTTGTACTATCAGCCGTTGTTGATTCGTCTGTCGCACTGCTTGTTGTATCACTTGTGCCATCAGCCGTTGTTGATTCGTCGTCTGTCGCACTGCTTGTTGTATCACTTGTGCTATCAGCCGTTGTTAATTCGTCGTCTGTCGCACTGCTTGTTGTGTCACTTGTGCTATCTGTTGTTGATGATGTATCCGTCGTACTGCTTGTTGTGTCACTTGTACTATCAGCCGTCGTTGATGCATCCGTAGCACCGCTTGTTGTGTCGCTTGCACTATCTGTTGTTGATGATTCGTCTGTCGCACTGCTTGTTGTGTCGCTTGCACTATCTGTTGTTGATGCTGTGTCTGTCGTATAAACAGAGTTTGTCGATGTGGTATCCGCACTAGCAGTGATCTGACCAAGACCACCAATAACTAATGCAGATAAACCAGCAAATAGCCAAACCTTACCAGCCTTATACATTTTATAGCGTTTTGAAATAACAGCATGTGCAACCTGAGACTTTTTATTCATTTTTTCCTCACTTATTCAGTAGTGTTTTACCAGCAGAGATTAAATTACTCATTGAAAGTCACATCATTGTGACAACCCTTAATTGGCATACGTTTATCATATAGACTGGAAATTAAAAGAAGATTAATTTAAAATTCTATCAATATTAAAATCACTTCCAACATTGTTTGACAAAATATTTTATCTATAGTATATTTAACTCAATTCATAACTAGGAGTTCATTATGGTGTTACCTTTTGCTACATTTAATTCAACATGCTGCAGTACAACGCGTTTTCGATGTTGTACTGTTTATTGAGCATGAATTTTTTGGGTATATCATAACTTAAAATTTTCTACTTACACAGTTAAACTATCAAAACGCGAGAATTCAATTGAATTTTCGCGTTTTTTGTTTGTTTTTTACTAAGAAAATATACAAGGATACATTATGCTAATCAAAAACATACATCAATTAATTGGCCAAACACCGTTAATTGAACTGCAAATACCTGTTCCAAACCAAAGTCGCATTTTTGCAAAACTGGAGATGTTCAATCCTGGTGGTAGCATTAAAGACCGTTTAGGACAATTCTTAATATCAGATGCTTGGCAGCGAAATCTAATTAATCAAAATTCAACGATTATTGAACCGACTGCCGGAAATACTGGTATTGGCTTGGCATTAGCTGCGCAACAATATAAATTACCAACCATTCTTGTTGTACCTGAGAAATTCAGCGCTGAAAAACAGCAACTCATGAAAGCATTGGGCGCAACAATCATCAACACACCTTCTAACGAAGGCATTAAAGGTGCCATTTCCAAAGCAAAATTGATAGCAGCTGAAATTGAAAACAGCTACTTGCCAATGCAATTTGCTAATCCTGCTAATCCTGAAACATATTACAAAACGCTAGCACCAGAAATCGTTACAGATTTGAAAAACGAAAAGATTGATGCTTTTGTTGCTGGTGCTGGTAGTGGTGGAACTTTTGCTGGAATTGCCAAATATCTCAGTGAATATGATCCAACTATAAAAAATATTGTTGTAGAACCCGAAGGATCTATTTTAAATGGTGGCCCAGCACATGCTCACCGTACAGAAGGTATTGGTGTTGAATTTGTACCACCATTCTTCGAATCAATTCACATTGACAAAACATTAACTATTAGCGATGACAATGCCTTTCAGCAAGTTCGATATGCTGCCGAGAACCTAGGACTTTTTATCGGTAGTTCAAGTGGCGCGGCCTTGGCTGCTAGCCTACAGATGGCAGAAACTTTGCCGCCACAAAGTAATATTGTCACGATATTCCCAGACAGCAGCGAACGTTACATGAGCACAAACATTTATGGAAACTGAGGAAAGAAAAATGAAATTTGATACACAACTTATTCATGGTGGCATTAGTGTTGACCAATCAACTGGCGCCGTATCTGTCCCTATTCATATGGCTTCAACCTTTAAGCAAACTAAAATTGGCGAGGCAAAATATGAATATTCAAGATCTGGTAACCCAACTCGTGAAGCCGTAGAAAGCTTAATTGCTGACTTAGAAAATGGTACTGCTGGCTTTGCTTTTGCATCAGGATCTGCAGCGATAAGTACTATTTTTTCACTATTTTCATCTGGGGATCACATTATTGTTGGAAACGATGTTTATGGTGGTACATTTAGGCTAATTGACAATGTCCTAAAAAGAACAGGTCAGACATTTACAATTGTCGATACCCGTGATTTATCTGCTATTCAGGAAGCTATTCAAGATAATACTGTCGCCATTTACCTTGAAACACCAACTAATCCTCTATTACGCATTAGTGATATCAAGGCAATTTCCGAACTTGCTCATCGTCATAATTTATTAAGTATTGTTGACAACACATTTGCTTCTCCTTATGTACAAAAGCCAATTGACCTAGGTGTGGACATTGTTGTTCACAGCGCTTCAAAGTACTTAGGTGGTCATAGCGACCTCATTGCCGGCTTAGTTGTTACTAAAGGTGAGAAACTTAGTGAGAAAATTAAGTTCTTACAAAATGCGATTGGTGCAATCTTGGCCCCTCAGGAAAGTTGGCTCCTACAACGAGGTATGAAAACGCTTGGATTAAGAATGCGTGCTCACCAGTCAAATGCGCAAACAATATTTGATTACCTTAAAACACAAGATAAAGTTAGTAAAATATATTTCCCTGGTGATCCTGATAATCCTGACCATGCTTTAGCCAAGCAACAGATGAATGGTTTTGGTGCCATGATTTCATTTGAGCTAAAGGCTGGGCTGGATCCAGAACAATTCATTAGTAACTTAAAAATCGTTACCTTAGCAGAGAGTTTAGGTGCACTTGAAAGCCTAATTGAAATTCCAGCTAAAATGACTCACGGCGCCATTCCTCGTAATATCCGGCTATCTCATGGCATTCAAGACGAACTAATCCGTCTCTCTGTGGGTGTTGAAGATATTGAAGATTTAATTGAGGACCTAGAACAAGGTTTTAATCAATTGAAATAATAGTGGAGAAAAAATGTTTTTTACTGCTAAATCAATTCTAAAGCGCGACCCAGCCGCAAAAAGCCTTATGATGGTGATTTTAACTTACCCTGGGTTACATGCACTGTGGTTTCATCGCGTTGCTCATTGGCTTCATATTCATCACCGTTATTTGCTCGCTGCCATCATTGCTCGTTGGTCAGCCAAACGAACTGATATATTTATTGCCCCCGGTGCACAAATTGGTCGTGGCGTATTTATTGATCACGGTGTAGGTGTTGTTATTGGTGAAACTGCAATTATTGACGATGGTGTAACTATATTACATGGTGTCACTCTGGGTGCTCGTCATGCGGTGACAGAACGTAGACACCCTCATATCGAGAGCTACAGCTTCATTGGTGCTCATGCGCAAATATTGGGCAATATTACTATTGGTGCAAATAGTAAAGTTGGTGCTAATGCTGTGGTTTTAAACGATGTTCCCGCCTATTCTACTGCTGTGGGTAATCCTGCACGCCTAGTCTAGTATTACCCCCTTCTATATAAATATAATGATAAAAAGCGACGAGACGTTAATCTAGTCGCTTTTTATCGAGATCACTTACTTCGGTACCAATGCGTCATTTTTGGATTATATCTAACCACTTACCTAACACGTATTACAAAAATAACCTTTCAATCTCGAATCGGTTATCAATTTTTGATATACCGTGCCAAAAGGAAAAAGAGCAAGCCCATGTTGAGCTTGCTCTTAATTTATCTGGATAATATTAAGGGTATTAATTACTTAACGGCATCCTTCAAAGCTTTACCTGGCTTAAATGCAGGTACCTTTGAGGCAGCAATTTGAATTTCTTCACCAGTTTGTGGGTTACGGCCCTTACGAGCAGCACGATCACGAACTTCAAAGTTACCAAAGCCGATCAATTGAACCTTTTCACCGTTCTTCAATGCTTCTTCGATTGATGCAAAAACTGCGTCAACTGATGCAGTAGCATCCTTCTTTGTCAAACCTGTTGCCTTAGCAACTGAATCTACTAATTCTTGCTTGTTAGCCATTTTCTTGTCTCCTAATAAGAGTTTTTTTAACGCATGATGCGCTCCGTGAAATCTGTCGAAACATTATTTCATGTAACTAGAATAACATAAGAAACGCCAAATGTGTAGTGTTATCAAGGGTTTTCGGGATTTCGTAACATTTGTGTTACATTAAAAACATATTTTTGCAACGTTTACTTTCGTGCGCGAACAATGAGTTTGATTGGCGTACCAGTAAAGTCAAATGATTCTCGAATTTTATTTTCTAAGAATCGTTCATATGAAAAATGCATAAGTTCAACATCATTAACAAATATGACAAATGTTGGTGGTTGCGTTGCGACTTGTGTCGCATAATATACTCGTAAACGACGACCATTATCTGAAGGTGTTGGATTTATTGCAATAGCATCCATAATGACATCGTTTAATGTTGAAGATGTTATACGCTTACGATGATTATCGTCAACATCTTTAACCATTTGTGGCAATCTATCTAAACGTTGCCCTGTCTTAGCAGAAACAAACACAATTGGTGCATAATCTAAGAATTTAAATTCTTCGCGAATTAAATTCTCAAAGTCAGACATCGTCCGATCGTTCTTTTCAATCGCATCCCATTTATTGACAACAATGATCATTGCTCGCCCAGCTTCATGAGCAAACCCAGCCACGTGTTTATCTTGTTCTCTAATTCCTGCTTCCGCATCAATAACCATCAGAATAACGTTGCTATCATCAATAGCTTTCATAGCACGCATCACGGAGTACTTTTCAGTATTCTCATAGATTTTCCCGCGCTTACGCATACCGGCTGTATCAACCATCACAAATTCGTCACCTTCTTCAGTCACAAATCGTGTATCAATAGCATCACGAGTAGTCCCTTCAATATCAGAGACGATCACACGTTTTTCACCAAGCATAGCGTTGACAATTGATGATTTACCAACATTTGGGCGGCCAATTATACTAAAACGAATCGCATCGTCTTCTTGTTCGGCAGCTTCATCAGGAAAATGTTTTACAATTTCATCAAGTAAATCACCTAATCCCAAACCGTGTGATCCTGAAACTGGGAATGGATCCCCAAGACCTAGTGCATAAAAATCATAGACATCATGGCGCATTTCAGGATTATCTACTTTGTTGACAGCCAGAACGACAGGCTTATCAGATTTATATAGCATACGTGCAACTACTTCATCAGCCTCAGTTAATCCTTCTCGGCCGGAAACAACCATCACAATAACATCAGCTTCATTAATTGCTAATTCTACCTGTCCACGTATTTCTGCTAAAAACGGTGCATCACCGATTTCGATACCACCGGTATCAATCATTCGAAATTCATAATTTAACCATTCAGCTGGTGCATACAAGCGATCTCGCGTGACACCGGGCATGTCTTCAACGATCGCAATTCTTTCTCCCGCCATACGGTTGAAAATAGTTGATTTACCAACGTTTGGTCGACCGACAATTGCTACTATTGGTGCTGACATTTTGGCACCTCCTTTGTATAAATAAATTTATCATAAAAAAAGAACTGGCGAACCAGTTCTTTTCAATAGAATTCTTAGAACTTACCATCAAAGAGGTCGCCCAATGTTGCAGCTGAATCATCTTGTTGCTTATAAGCAGCAATATCTGCACGTGATGCTGAACTATCCTTTGAATTTCCACGATCTTCACGTTCTGGCTTTTCTTCCAATGCCTTCATTGACAATGAAATACGTTCTTCGGCAGGCTTAACATCCAAAACTTGAACTTGAACTTTATCGCCTGACTTCAAAACTTCTGAAGGGTTTTCGATACGCTTGTGTGAAATTTGTGATACGTGAACTAATCCTTCGATACCAGGGAAAATTTCAACGAATGCTCCGAAGTCTTTTACACGCTTAACAGTTCCTTCAAGAACTGTTCCGGCAGGAGCTTCTTCAGCAACCTTATCCCAAGGTCCAGGTTGTGTAGCCTTGATTGACAATGAGATACGTCCCTTTTCAGCATCTAAGGCTAAAATTTTAACGTTAACTGTTTCACCCTTTGTCAAAACATCAGCAGGGTTCTTAACACGATCATGAGAAATTTCTGAAACGTGTACCAAACCATCAACGCCACCTAAGTCAACGAATGCTCCGAAGTCAGTCAAACGAGCAACTTTACCTTCAACAACTTCACCAACTGATAGCTTTTCAAATGCTTCTGCTAATTGTGCTGCACGTTCTTGTGCTGCAACTGCCTTACGTGACAAGATTAAGCGTGCCTTGGCAGCATCAATTTCAATAACTTGTGCTTTAATATCTTTATTCTTAAACTGGTTCAAATCTGACACGAAACGATCAGCAACCATTGATGCGGGTACAAAGCCACGAACACCATTAACATCGACAACTAAACCACCACGTACAGCATTGATAACTTTAGCATCAACTGTATCACCTTCACCAAATGACAAGTTTTCCCATGCCTTACGTGCTTCCAAGCGCTTCTTTGACAACAAGTAAGATACGCCTTCCTTGTCGCTTGTTACATTAGAGATGACAACAGCTTCAACACTGTCGCCAACCTTCAATTCGTCTGCCAGATTAATGTTACGATCGTCTGAGTACTCACGCGCTGGCACAACTCCTTCTTCACCGGTATGCAAACCAATAACTGCTTGGTTATCGTTATCAACGGCTAGTACTTCGCCCGTAACGACATCTCCTACCTTAATTTGATCTGCACTCTCGAGAGCTGCTAAAAGCTCGTTGTTTGTTTCACTCATGACGTCAAACGTCCTCCTACAATTTACACTATGAATATAGTGTACCAAATATTTTAGTTCTTGTATAGTAAAAAACACGGTTTAACCGTGTAAATTAGAAACTAATATTATTTTCGATAATGTTGGCTATTTTAGCCACAACATCGTCAATACTTTGTCCCGTTGTATCCACTAAAATAGCGTCCTTCGCTTGTGTTAATGGACTAATTTGACGATGAGAATCTTTGTAATCTCGCGCTTCAATTTCGCGCTTCAATGTTTCGAGATCAGTAGTCATCCCTTTAGCAACATTTTCTTTATAACGTCGTTGGGCACGTTCATCAACACTTGCTACAAGAAAAATTTTGACATCTGCTTCTGGTAACACAGTTGTGCCGATATCGCGGCCGTCCATAATCACACTGTTGTTATTAGCTATTTCACGTTGACGATTGACTAAATTAGAACGTACATCCGCAAAGGAAGCCACTACAGACACATTGTTTGTCACTTCAGCGGAACGAATTTCCTCCGTGACATCGGTATCATTCAAAAATACACGTTGAACTGGTGTACTAGGTTCAAAGCGTATTTCCGTTTGTGACAATAAGTTTTTTATTTTTTCTTCATTATTATAAGCAATGCCGTTCTTTTTTGCAGCTAAAGTTATTGTTCTGTACATTGCACCTGTGTCAACATACACATAATTTAGCTTTGTTGCTAAAATTTTGGCAATAGTAGACTTACCGGCAGAAGCTGGGCCATCAATGGCAACTTGAAAATTCGTCATAATAATAAAAAGTCCTCTTACTGAATGTTTAGTGCAGTACCAGCATACTGTGTGTAATTATCAACTGTTAACCCTGGATTTAATGCAATAACTTGGCTAGTTGTCATCCCGTGCGTAACTGCAAAATTATACAACGTTTGACTAGCACCCAAAACTGCAGTAGTGGTTGTGGAACTACTTGATGCTGAACTTGATTCAGCCGTCTCAGTAGAAGATGAACTAGCAGATTCCTCACTTGAAGCAGCTTCACTGCTACTTACTGATTCTTCTTCAGAAGAACTTGATGCACTTGACTCGGAAGATGATGATTCAGAAGACTCAGAAGACGTAGATTTAGTAGTTGATGAACGCTTTGTACTTGAAGAAACAGCCGTTTGTGGCTTTGATGATTTTTGATTAGCAATCATGCCATACACAGGTACAAAAGATATAACTGCAAGCGCTAATACAACAAGCAGAACACGAAATCCTTTATTTGGGGATTTTGAATCTGACTTTCGGGAAAATTTTGGTTCGAGTTTATCTTTTTTGGGCCGCTTTGAGCGGCTCATGTTGTTTGGGTCAAAATCGTTCATAGAAACGACCTCCATTTTATTGGTTCACATAAAATTTTACCACACCAACACCGACTTTGCTCATAATGTTTTGTTAAGAATGAAACCTTCTCTGGAGCGGCTGTATTGCCCTTAATATGATCATACTCACGACAAACCATATAATACCCTCGATAAGATTGAACGGTAATACCATACCGATAAAATAGTTTTTTAAACCAATGAATTTAGCAATGTCGAAATTAGCAAACCTCGCATACAAAGGTATAGCTACAAACCAATTGATGACAATCGCAACAATTGTCATGACAAACGTGCTGCTTATTAACGGCAGGATTTTTTTTTGCCAATTACTATACTGCTCAAGGTTGGGCATTGTAATTTTTAAGACTGTGATAAAGGCCAAAACAACCAGTAAATTAACCGGTAGTCCTAAATAAGTGTTAACCCCCTCATTTGCCAAAATTAACTTTAGCAAGGTACGAATTAAAATGATCCACAGTGAAGCAGAATAATTTAACCAATATAAGCCAATGACAGCTGGTACGATTGAAAAATCTAGTTTCAAAAAATCGGCACTAGGAATGATTGGCACTTGGGGAAACAGCATCAAACCAAATGAAATAGCGCTTAGTATTGCAATTAATGTAGTTCGTTGCACTCGCGTTACAGGAACAATTGACATATTTCTTTCCTCTTGTTTGCTCACCTCACCAGTAGATGCAAACAAAAAACCACAGATTTTGTCAGGGCACAACAAAAAATGCAGCTTTCACTTTCTTTTTTAGACTTCTTTATACCCGACTTTACGGTCGGCTCTGGATTTTGACCAGATCAGCTGCAAAAGCAGGTCGCGGGCTTACCATGAAAATTCATGTCTCACCGCCGGTTGGGACTTACACCCGACCCTGAAGTTATTATTAAATTTGATTTTATTGTATCACGGTGTTACTTACGACGCAACAATTTGTAATCTTGTGCCTTTAAGCGTTTGATCTCTACGCTTGTTAATTTACGATACTCGCCCGGCTGTAGACCAGTGACATCAAAAAAGGCATACTGCTCACGCTTAAGCTTTTGCACTGGTAGGCCAACCTTCGCGAGCATGTTTTTGACCTGATGATTACGGCCTTCATGAATAGTTAGACGGACCATACTTGTTCTTTTTGTCGGTTCAATTCTTTCAATGGAAACACGAGCTGGCGCAGTTTTACGTCCTTTTAGGACCACTCCACGTTTCAAAGGAGCTAGCTTTTCTTCGGTTGCAATGCCTTCAACCTTTGCAACATAAGTCTTATCGACTTTAGTTTTAGGATGCATTAATTGATTAGCCACTACACCATCATTTGTTAATAACAAAACACCAGTTGTATCATAATCTAGACGGCCAACTGGATAAACACGTTGATCCACATCCTCTAAAATATCCAATACCGTACGACGACCTTTTTCATCATCATTGGTTGTCACAACCCCACGAGGCTTATTTAACAGGTAATAAACTAACTTCTCACGTCCTTCAATTGGCGCACCGTCGACCTGTACTTTATCATTTGCAGTAACTTTCGTACCTAATTCGGTAACAGTTTGCCCATTAACTTGGACACGCCCATTGATGATCAATTCTTCTGCGCCCCGTCGGGACGCTAGACCCGCTTGGGCAATAATTTTTTGCAGTCTCTGTGCTTCTTCAGACATTTTCTTTTTCACTTTCTGATTGATGTACATCAAATGCACTCGTAAATAGTTCGCCATCAATATCATCACTTAAATCTAACATATTAAAATCAGGTAACGGAGGTAATTCTTCAATACTTTTCAAACCAAAATAGTCCAAAAATTCATCGGTGGTACCAAACATGATGGGACGTCCTGGTTCGTCTTTTCTGCCAACTTCGTGGACTAGTTGCCGTAATGCTAGCTTCTGTAAAGTTCCTGAGGATTGCACACCACGAATTGTATCAATTTCAACACGTGTAATTGGTTGCTTATAAGCGACAATAACTAGTGTTTCGAGTTGTGCTTGCGATAATGTTGCATTTACAGGTGAATCAAAATACTGTTTTACTGTGCCACCAAGTTCCGGTTTAGTCACTAGGCGATACACATCGTCACTTTCACGAATTTGTAATGCACTACTTAAATCAGTATCATACTTTAACACAAGTTCTTCAAGCAATCCCTGTATTGCTGAACGATCAAATCCAGTGATAATGCTCATATTTTTCACGGAAATGCCTTCATCGCCAGATACAAACAATAGTGCTTCTATTTGACTTAAATTATTCATCTTCGCCAAACGCCTCAATTTCTACATAAATTTCTTGTTGTTGGTGCTCTTGGTGTAATTTTAATCTTTTATCTTTGGCCATTTCTAATAACGCCAAAAAGGTGGCTACCAAATGCTCCCGCTCGTAAATATCATCAAAAAAAGAAGCAAATGGAATCATATCCCCCGTTTGATGCTGTAAGAAATGTTTATTGATGTTGTTAACAGCTTCCTCAAGAGAATATGTTTCCGCAGTAACATGCCTTCTGATGGGTTTTTCCTGCTTTTTTCGCCGCAATAGTTGAGCAAATGCTGTTTGTAAATCCCCTAACGATAAACCAGGAGCTAAAGTTATGGGATGTTCCAAATTATCAGGAGCCTTCATTTGAGTACGTGGAAAGGATTGTTGTTTTAATTGTTCACGTTCACGCAAAGATTCGCTTGCCACTTGAAATTGTTTGTAGGTCAATAATTGTAGCATCAGCTCTTCACGTGGATCCGCATACTCTTCATCTACGGCATAATCATCTGGCTCTTCTTCTGGTAACAAATCAGCGGACTTTATCTTAACTAAAGTAGCAGCCATCACTAAATATTCACTTGCTACATCAAGCTGCATAGCTTGTTGTGCATGAATAAAATCTAAATACTGAGATGTAATGTCAGCAATTTTCAAATCAAAAATATTCATCTCGGATTTCTTAATTAAGTGTAATAACAGATCGATTGGCCCTTCAAAATCACTTAATTTAATTGTTAGACCGTTTTTCGCGATGTTGCTTTTCTCCATTTGTTAATTAACTTTTGATTATCCAAGGTACCCATTAAGAAGGCTTCAGAATGTTGCTCTTGATAATCAGAAATCATGTCGAAGTAGTTTCTGACACTGCGTGACTCTGGGGTTAAGGCAACATGACGAATTATAGCAATATTATTATTATAAATCTCAACACCTAGAACACCAAGTACTTGTCCTTGAGACTCTTTTTGCCAAACATATAAAGATCTTGCTTCATTATCATGATACCATGCTATTTCCGCATTTAAATGAGATATTTCACGTAGCCCTGGCAGCAACGATAAAATACCCATAATTGTTTTTTCATCTGATTGTCTTGATTGTGTCAACATAATTTTTACGCTCTGGGGTGGTATTCATCATACACTTCACTAAGTCTTTTTTTCGAAATATGGGTATAAATTTGTGTTGTCGAAATGTCCGCATGCCCCAATAATTCTTGAACTATACGCAAATCAGCACCGTTCTCTAAAATATGGGTAGCAAAAGAATGACGAAGTGTATGGGGAGAAACATCTTTAGTTATTCCAGCAGTTGTTACCAACTTTTTTATAATCTTCCATATTCCCTGTCGTGAAATTTGATTTCCACGATCGTTTAAGAAAACATAAGGAGACTCTTTGTCTTTAAGTAAAACGATACGGCTTTCATTAAAATATCGAGTCAGCCAATCAATCGCAATTTCACCAATTGGAATAATACGTTCTTTGTCACCTTTTCCAAGTGTTTGAATCAGTCCCAATTGCAAATGAAGGTCACTCATTTTTAAATTAACCAATTCACTGACACGCAAACCAGTTGCGTACATCACTTCTAGCAATGTTCTATTTCGAATACCAAGTGGTGTATCTTCTATCGGTGCTTGTAATAAACGGTCAATTTCCTCTATGCTCAAAACTGCTGGTAGGTGCTCTGCTTTTTTGGGTGGGCGAACATCATTCATTGGATTATGAGCGACGACTTTTTCTCGCACTAAATAGCCAAAAAAGTTACGCAATGTCGTAACCATTCTAATCACTGAACTATTGGATTTTCCTAGATCTCTGAGTTGATTCAACCACGACAAGATAACAATATGATCAACTTGATCAAGCACCAGTTTCTCACCATTTAGATACTCACCAAATTGTACCAAATCTTGGTGGTAACTCTTAATTGTATTTTCAGATAAGCCACGTTCAATTCGAATATAGTGTAGATAATCCACTATCGCATTGTCAATTTCTTGCATCATTTCTCAACTAATTTTATACCATCGTCAATTTGTTCAATTAGTCTATCCTTGTATAAATGACCCAAGGCTCGTTTGAACTGACTCTTACTAAATCCAAATTGACGCTTGATTGCCTCTGGGTTACTTTTATCATTGAATGGTAAGAAATGATCCGCCCGTCGTTGCAATTGCAACAATAAGAATTGTGCATCCTCATCCATGGTCTTATAGGCCAAAGGTTTCAGTGATAGATTTAATGTGCCATCATCACGGACGCCGATAACACGTGCATCTACAACTTGTCCTAAACGTGGCTCATCGTCACGTTGCGAAGGATGAATAAAACCAAGATAATATTCATCAGTAATAACCAAAGTACCTGCCATTTTGTTACGATAAACTGTGGCTTTAACTGTGGTCGACTTCATACTTTCCGGTGCGCGACGCGATACAGCATTAATAATATGCTGTTGTGCTATTTCACCCCACAAACGGCCTTTATGATCTTCTTTAATGGCAATCATCAATTTGTCGCCTTTTTGTGGCCAAAGTGTTGAAATCGTTGGTAGATCATCAAGAGAAACAACGATATCCTTATTCGGCAAACCGATTGAAACAAAGACGCCCAAATCATGTCGATTCGCTACGACTGTTCCCCAACCGTATACTGATTTCTGTACAGCAGGCGTTTTCTTGGTAATTTGTAATTTGTGTCCTTCATTTTCATATGCAAAGCCAGTCACAAATCCACCGATTTTGAGAGGCTTCTCAAGTTCTGACTTATCAATTTCATATGTAAAGCCGTCGACTTGTGCAAAGAAATATTTTTCATTTTCATCAGTAACGTTTGCTTTAATTATTGTTCCAACTTTTGGATTCATAGCGTTTTCCTTAACGTACGCAACATCACGCACTTTTTATAATACTTATAGTTTACCATGTGTGGTTTACATAATCTATAACGGTCAATTAACCTTTCAACAGATTTTTCACTTGATTAGCAACAAATTTACCGTCAGCTTTTCCTTTGACTTGAGGCGTGACAATAGCCATCACTTTGCCCATATCTTTTGGAGATGTAGCGCCCGTCTTTTGGATTGCGTCCTTCACCAATTCGATAACCTTTTCGTCACTCAAAGGTTCTGGCAAATACTTTGCTAAAATAGCTAGCTCTGCGCGAATACCAGCAGCTAAATCTTCTCGATTGCCTTTCTCAAACTCTGTCAACGAATCTTGACGTTGTTTAACTTCACGTGAGAGGACTGTTAATTCTTCTTCCTTTGTTAAATCATGGCCTAAATTAATCTGCTCGTTCATAACCGTTGATTTAACCATGCGAATCACTGACAAAACATCTTTGTTTTTGTCTTTCATGGCCTGCTTTATATCATTATTTAACTCTTCTAATAAACTCATGTATATCAACCTTTCAAAATTTAATCTATTGTTATTCTACCATAAAAGAAAAACGCCACCTAAGTGACGTTTTAGAATCGAATTAACGACCCTTCTTCTTGTTACGCTTTTGTGCTGCTTCAGACTTCAATTTACGAGCAACTGAAGGCTTAACATAGTATTCGCGCTTACGGTATTCTTGGAGAGTACCGTCTTTTGAAACACCACGCTTGAAGCGACGCAATGCATCATCCAAAGATTCGTTCTTACGTACGATGACCTTTGCCATGTGATAACCCTCCTTTCTCGCATTTTATTTCGTTAAACGACATGCAGTAAATACTTATCTATTATGACAGACTTTCACGTAATCGTCAATACTATAAACACTGTAATCATGCATTTTATAGCAATTTCCAACATAATTAGTGATCAAGCTTAGATGTGTGCTTTGTATCCGTCATGCGCCAATAAACTAGCAAACTAATGAACACAACCACAGTAACATAGACGAAAAACAAATTTTCGTGATTTATTTTTTTCAGGTACAAGGCAACATATTCAACCGTGCCACCAAAAATGGCGACCGTCAAGCCATAAGGCAATCCAACACCTAATGCACGAATTTCAGTTGGGAACATTTCAGCTTTAACAATTGCATTAATTGACGTATAACCTGTAACAATAATTAATCCAGCCAGCATGAGTAAGAAAGCCCCCATCCCCGTTTTCACTTGTTGCAAAGTGAGAAAAATAGGAATTGTAAATATTGTCCCCATAATACCGAACCAAAACAATAATGGTTTACGACCTATTTTATCCGATAATGCACCGGCGATAGGTTGTAAAATCATAAAAATAAATAATGCTGCAAAGTTGATCAGTGTGACTTCTTGTGTTGGTAACCCAACAGAATTAATCATAAATTTTTGTAAATAAGTTGTATAAGTGTAGAAAGCGATTGTCCCACCGAGTGTTAATCCAACTACCGTCATGACAGATTTTGGATACTTTAACAAAAGTCGTAGACTACCATTATTGTTTTTCTTTTGTGCCTTAAATTGGTCAGATTCTTCCATGCTCAAACGAAGGAACAATACTACAATGGCTCCCAGAGAACCAATAACAAATGGAATACGCCAACCCCAGTCAGTCAACATCTCTTCTGATAATACTGATTGTAAAATAATTTGAACACCCAAGGCAATGAGCTGTCCACTGATTAACGTTACATATTGAAATGAAGCATAAAAGCCACGATGCCCGCGGCTGGCCATTTCAGAAAGGTAAGTTGCTGAAGTACCATATTCTCCACCCAACGATAATCCTTGGAATAGCCTTGCCAACACCAAGATGATTGGTGCAGCAATTCCTATTACATGATAACTAGGTGTTATCGCAATTACAAGCGATCCTGCGGCCATAATCAATACTGATAAGGTTAATGCGGCCCGTCGACCATGTTGATCCGCATATTTACCTAACACTAGACTTCCTAGAGGTCTCATCAAAAAGCCAATTGCAAAGACTCCTGCCGTACTTAATAATGCGGCCGTTTTGTCATGGCTGGGGAAAAATGATGGGGCAAAATAGATAGAGAACGAGGCATAAACATACCAATCGAACCACTCAATTAAATTACCTAAGGATCCCTTTAAAATATTACTGACAATTTTCTTTTCTGTACGTTGCATACGCTCACCTCATAATGTTTTCTTTACTGTAACGAACGCATAAAAAATAATCATCGTCATATTGCACAACTTTTTTAATTTTATTTGTACACAATAAGCAAACATGGCATAATAGTAACAACACAATTGGAGGTCAATTATGAACGTTAAAGAATTATTAGCTAACCCCGTATTAGCAGAATACCCAATTTTAGCAGGCGCCGAAGGGCTCAATCGCGAGATCAACCAAGTGGGTATGATTGATGCACCAGATTTTGATGAATATATTGCTCCTGGTCAATTACTGCTCACTACCGGCTTTTTGTTCAAAGAAGATTGGGCATTACTGCGAGACTTAATTATCGCGCTAGATCATCATAATGCTGCTGGCTTGGGCATTAAGACGAACCGGCATTTATCACAGTTGCCACGTGATATTATTATATTAGCCAACAAACGTCGAGTACCAATCCTCATGACCCCAACTGATGAATTGATGCCACAAACAATTCAAAATATTACTGATATTATTCTGAACACTCATACGGGTGAACTGCATCAAATTGTTAATATTAATCATCAGTTGTCAACGATGCAAACTAATAATACTTATCAGCATCTGTTAAATCTTAGCGCGGAAATTTTAGAAGCACCACTAACCTTGTTGGACTCACATTTTCGTGCCTTATATGCCAGTACTGATTTACTTCCGCAACGTGACTTTTTCACCAAATTTTTACGAGAAGAATCTGGAATTGATTATTTGAATTTAACTCAAAAGGTTCACGTTACCTTCAATAATACAATTTTCGAGATTTCTCCCATTTTTTCTGCTCTAAACGAAAATAAAGCCTTTGCAGCTATTATGAGTTCGAATAAGACACTATCAGATTTTGAACTTTTAAAACGCGAACAAGTAATTACTGCATTGGGATTTTCAAATTCGAGAACCGATTTGTTAAATGAAACTGAGTTTCGCAACCGTTCTGGCTTCTTTTTGAACATTATGCAACACGGGCTAAGTGATGACGCGATTGACAATTATCTAAAGAACGCAAATATTGATTCTAAAAATCCCTATCGCGTAGCGGTTATTGACTTTACAGCGAAAAAAACAGTCATTGAAACACATCAATTTGAAATATTACAAGCACTGACACGCTGGTTTGTTAACGAATCAAACTGGTCTGTACTCCTATTTTCCTATAAACAGCAACTGATTTTGTTAGTTGATAACAAAATTGATACACGCGCATTTCTCAAAGAACTATACGATTTTCTAACATCACAATCAAAGTTAGAATATAACTTTACCATCGGCTTTTCTCGAGTCGCAGAACCCATTCGTGCATTAGCAGATCTTTATGAACAAGCTAACCATGCGCTTCAGCTGACATCAGTAGCACATCCGATTATGCGATTTAGACCCAAGAGTGCCCAAGAAATGTTAAACTTGTTACCCAAGCAAGAGAGCGATGCTTTTGTGGAAAGAATTCTAGGCCCAATTTTAGACAATCCAAGTCTTCTCAAAACTTTGGAAACCTATATGTTCTTACATCAAAATGTAACAGCCGTCGCTTCTGATATGTTTGTACACCGGAATACCATTAATTATCGCTTGAAAAAAATATCTGAGTTATTAGATGTTAACCTTGACATGCCTGATGTTTTGGTCGATATTCAATTGGCTTTTTTGTTACTTGATTAGGCATAATGCACAATAGATTACCCTATTTTTTGTTCACTAATAAATGAGGGTTTAATGATAACTGTGTTAGAATTATTATCAATCGAGGAGGCATAATATTTATGAGTCAACAAAAAAACGCAACGATGAATGCCGATGGTACCATACGTGGTTTGAAAAAGAAGCACGTACAGATGATTGCCATTGGCGGTACCATTGGTACAGGACTTTTCTTGGGAGCCGGAAACTCTATAGCTAAAACTGGGCCATCTATTTTGATTGTATACGCAGTACTTGGTGCATTTTTCTTTATGATGATGCGGGGAATTGGTGAAATGCTTTATGCAGACCCTTCCCAACATACATTTGTTTCTTTTATCAGTAAGTATGTTGGTGCTGGAGCGGGATATTTCGCTGGATGGTCCTATTGGATTGGACTACTTTTCGTAGCCATGGCAGAATTAACAGCCGTATCAACTTACGTTAAGTTTTGGTTTCCAAGTTGGAAAACTTGGATAATTCAAATTCTCTTCTTGTTTGTTTTAACTATGATTAACTTAATTGCCGTCAGAGTATTTGGTGAAACAGAATACTGGTTTGCCATGATTAAGATCATTGCTATTGTAGCGATGATTGTAACGGGTCTAATATTAATCTTTACAGGATTTAAGGCGCCCGCAAGTGGTGGTCATACTGTCGCTTCATTTAGTAATGTATTCTCAAACTTTTCACTATTTCCAAATGGTGCTTCGATGTTCTTCGCTGCCTTTCCAATGGTATTTTTCGCCTTCCAAGGTATGGAATTCGTCGGTATCACAACAGCTGAAACGGAAAATCCACGTGAGGTTCTGCCAAAAGCCATTAATACAATTATTATCCGTATTTTGATTTTCTACTTAGGTGCCATGATTATTATTATGTCGATCATTAATTGGCATGTTATCGCTAAAACACCTGAATCAAGTCCCTTCGTTATGGTGTTCCAATTGGCTGGATTCAAAGCGGCTGCTACAATAATTAACTTTGTCGTACTAACATCTGCTGCTTCAGCCTTAAACTCAGCCATCTATTCTGCAGGACGACACTTCTACCAATTAGCTGAAGAGTCAGATTCAAAGTTTATGATTAATTTTCGTGAAATTTCATCAAATGGCGTTCCTGCTAAAGCAATTATATTCACAGCTATCTTAGTGTTAATATCACCAGTGATTAATTCGATACCACAGATTACCAGTGCATTCGGTTTAATTACATCGATCTCATCAAACATGTATATCATCGTTTATGCAATGACAATGTATGCTCATCGTAAATTCCGTGAATCAACTAATTTTATGCCAGATGGCTTCCTGATGCCAGGATACAAGTGGACTAGTCCACTAACATTGCTATTCTTCGTCAGCATTTACGCCAGTTTGTTCTTTCAAGCAGACTCTCGTGTTGCTGCCATCGGCGCAATTTTGTTCACGATAGTATTCGGTTACCTTTCTCACCGAAAGTTTTCTACAAAAAATGCAGTAACCGTGTAAAAAATAAAATAGAACAAAAAAAGGAGACAACATGATGTTGTCTCCTTTTTTATTAACTATAACTCTGGCTCGTAGAAACGTCCCACAGTGTGTTCGATTTTCCAAGTAGAAGAGAAAGCTTGTTCATCAACCTCTTTGATTGCTTCTCGTAACTCAAATCGTTCTTGCTGCGTGATAACGGTTAGTAGCACCGAACGCTCCCTCCCAGTGTAACCACCACGCGCCTCATCGATAATGGTAACGCCTCGTCGAAGCTTATTTTGAATACTATCCACCATTTCATCTGGTTTAGTAGTAATAATCATCACTTGCATTTGCTGCTGTCGTGTATAGAAAACATCTATCATTCGTGAACTAATAATAACACCTACAATTGAGTACAAAGCATACTTCCAACCATATGTTAGCCCAGCACCGACCATAATCAAGGCATTGAAAGATAAATTAATTGGTCCCATTTTAAAGCCGTAATGCTTCTTAACTAAGAGACCAATAACATCTAAACCACCTGTTCCAACGCCATACCGTAATGCTGTACCAACCGCCATACCATTAAGCGCGCCACCAAACATAGCGTTTATTAACGGGTCAGTTGTTAAAACACGCGTGGTATCAAAGACAGGAATTAACGCCGAACTGAGCAAAACTGCTAGCGTTGTAAAGATAGCAAATCTCCACGACAACTTCCACCATGCAACGGCTAACATTGGTAAGTTAACCAAGGCTAGCGCTAAAGCGACGGGAATTCTATCGCCAGTTAAAGTCGAAACAAGTTGGGCAAATCCTGTGAATCCAGAGGAATAAATATGCCCTGGATGCCAGAAATAATTCATTGCAAAGGCAACGATTACACCATAAAATACCGCGCCACCAATACGACCAGCGTACTGGTTTTTCATAAAATTGTGAACAATTTTTTGCATAATCAATATGCATGTTATACGAGAAAAAATCTAATGTATAACACACATTTATCTCCAAGTTTTATCTAAGCTAATAATAACACGAATTTGTTTGATAACAATTACTCTGCTTCTGGAACAAACAATCCTAATTCGTTCAGTTGTTTGCCTTCAACACGAGTTGGTGCCTCAGTCATTGGTTCAGTAGCTCGTGAATTCTTTGGGAAAGCAATCACTTCACGAATATTTTCTTGGCCAGCTAGTAGCATTGCCAAACGATCCAATCCTAGTGCGATACCCCCCATTGGTGGGAAACCATATTCCATACCCTCAAGCAAAAATCCAAAGGCTTCATGTGCTTTTTCAGGAGTAAATCCAAGTGCCTTTAGCATCTTTTCTTGGATATCCATACGATGAATACGAATTGATCCAGAACCTAGTTCGTAACCATTTAGTACTAAATCGTAGCTTTGCGCATGCGCCTTATGAGGATCTTCACCATCATTCAAGTAGTGTAAGTCTTCTTCATTTGGCATCGTGAATGGGTGATGAGCAGCAATCCAGCGGTCAAAGTCTTCAGAGTATTCAAACAATGGCCAATCCACAATCCAAGCAAATGCCCAAGGATTCGTTTGATCAATCAAATCTAATGCTTTAGCTGTTTCACGACGCAAATAATCTAGAGTCGCTGAAACGACATCAGCACGTCCGGCACCAAATAACAACAAATCTCCGACTTGAGCGTCTGCCGAAGCAATCAATGCTGCCTGTGCTTCGTCATCAAAGAATTTAGCAATAGGACCGGTCAAGCCTTCTTGCGCTACTTTCATCCAAGCTAGACCTTTTGCGCCGAAACGCTCGATGTATTTTGTTAGCTTGTCAATGTCTTTACGTGAATAATGGTCAGCCCCACCAGGAACAGCCAATGCTTTAACAACACCGCCACCTTTAATAGCATTTGCAAACACACCAAATTCACTATTCTTTACTGTTTCAGACAAATCCTTGATTTCGTAGGCTATACGTAAATCTGGCTTATCAGTACCAAAGCGATCCATAGATTCTTGCCATGTCAAAGTTGGAATTTTATCCGTGTCAAGATCAAAATCTACAACGTCATGCATCATCGCCTTAACCCATGCATTGACCAACTCACGGATTTCATCGGCTGTCATAAATGACGTTTCTACGTCCATTTGCGTGAATTCTGGTTGACGGTCACCACGCAAATCTTCATCACGGAAGGCACGGGCAATTTGGAAATAACGATCGAACCCTGCACCCATCAACAATTGTTTAAATAATTGTGGTGATTGTGGTAAGGCATAGAATGACCCTGGGAAAACACGAGATGGCACTAAGTAGTCACGGGCACCTTCTGGTGTTGATTTTGCTAGTACTGGCGTTTCGATGTTAATAAAATCATGAGTATCCATAAAATGCATGGCGCTACTCATAATTTTTGAACGAATGCGCAAGTTTTTTTGCATCTCAGGGCGGCGCAAATCTAAGTAACGATACTGTAGCTTTAATTCTTCATTGGCATTCACATCATCTTCAATATAAAATGGTGGTGTTTTTGACGTTGACAAAATTTCCGCCTCTGTTACATCGACTTCGATTGTTCCAGATTTTATTTTTATGTTAATTTGATTTTCAGCACGTTCAATAACATGCCCAGTAATCTTTAGAACATATTCACTACGAACTTTTTCAGCGACTGCTAGTGCGTCCGCATTTGTTGCGTTAAAAGTTAATTGTACGATACCTTCTCGATCACGTAAATCAACAAATATCAAGTCTCCAAAATCACGTCGTTTTTGCACCCAACCGGTCAATGTGACTGTCTGATTTAAATATGTTTCATCAATTAATCCTGCGTAATTAGTACGTTTCATTCCTTGTTCCCTTCTGCATCCATGATAAGTGGTAAATTGGTATAAAGCTCTGACAATTGAACAGACTTTTGTTCGCCATTTGTCATATTCTTGATGTTAACAATTTGTTCTTCAAGTTCTTGCTCACCAATCGTTATGACATATTTGGCATGATGACGATCAGCTGCCTTGAACTGTGCTTTCGCTGATTTTGACAAATAATCACGTTCAGCAACGTAACCAAATGAGCGAACAGCTTGAACAATTTTTGTTGCGATAACATCAGTAGTATCACCGATGTTAACTACGTAAAAGTCTAAATTCTGTTCCTCTGTTGGAGCAACATTTTGCGCTTGCAATAAATCCAGCAAACGTTCTACACCAATACCAAAACCAACACCTGGTGTTTCCGGACCACCAAATTCCTCAACCAAACCAGAGTAACGACCGCCACCAGCAATCGTTGCAGCGCCTTTTAAACTTTCATCTGTAGTCATGATTTCAAAAATTGTGTCGTTATAATAATCCAATCCTCGAACCATTGTTGTGTCAATGTCAAAGTCTAAATTCAATGCAGTTAAAATATCTTGCAACTTTTCCCAGTGTTTAGTCGATTTTTCAGACAAAAAGTCCAGGATTGATGGTGCATCTGCAACAAAGACCTGATCACGGGGATCTTTAGAGTCCAATACACGTAATGGATTTTTTTCTAACCGAGCTTGTGAATCTGCAGATAGTTCATCAAAATGAGGTTTCAGATAATCAATTAAAGCTTGTCGGTAAGCATCCCTGGACTCCTTATCTCCCAAGGTATTAATCGCAACTTTCAAATTTTTTAACCCAAGCGTTTGGAAAAAATCAATGACCATCGCAATTACTTCAGCATCTAATGCGGGCGAATCTGATCCGAATACCTCTGCACCTATTTGATGGAATTGACGGAAACGACCAGCCTGTGGCCGTTCATAACGGAACATCGGCCCCATGTAAAATGCCTTATATGGTTTGTCAAATTCCGGTCCATATAATTTATTTTCCACATATGCTCGGACGACACCTGCGGTACCTTCCGGACGCAAAGCGATATGACGATCACCCTTATCATGAAAATCATACATTTCTTTTGTCACAACATCAGATGTATCACCAGCTGAGCGTGAAAAGACTTCGAAATTTTCAAATAACGGTGTGCGAATTTCTTTGAAATTATAGTCACCAAATAAAACACGGGCAACTGCTTCTACATGTTGCCACTGTACTGTTTTTTGAGGCAGTAAATCTGCTGTTCCTTTGGGACGTTGAAATATTGGTTTTGCCATAGTTGTTATCGTTTTTAGTGTTTTTTATCAGAATTTTGAAGTATACGACATGTTAGTTAACATATTCATCGCTATCCAAAAATAATCAACAACTGTAAACGTATTTCCTCCATTATTTTTTATCTTGCTATATAAAATCCGAAAAAAACGCCCTCAACGATTTCTCGTTAAGGGCGCAAATGCACGGTACCACCTTAGATTTTAACATTTTCATGTTACTTTAATTGCTTAACGCGCAACCACGAGCTATCTTGATCAATAGCAACCTCCAAGGTGTCCAAAATTACGTCTTTGTTTTGCTCGCATCTTCCGCAAAATTTCTTCATGTCCAGACGGTAATTTTTCCAATTCATCGGTTCTAATATAGATAATCATAGCTGTAAGGCTGAATAAAGTCAAGTGAAATATTTAATCTGTTATCTTATAAGTCACCGTGTATTCCTTCACCTGATTAGCTGGCAGCACAATATCCCCAAATCCCTCATGATTCACGGCGTCCGGCAATGTTTGCATTTCAACAGCAAGTGCTGTGAATGGTGCATTTTCTGCCCAATCATCATCGTGATCTTTGATTCCTGGATTAGTCATAAAAATAACAACACCATTCCGATCTGAATCGACTGTTAGTGTTCGGCCACTAACAGGCTCTTGCACAATAACACCAACTTCATCACGCTGCTCATCTAGCAACCAGGCGTCATCAAATTGATCATTCCCAATTTTACGTAGCTGTGAGAAGTCAAATTTGGAATGCTGATTTTCTACCAATCGGCCAGTAGGAATTGTTTCGTCATCTACTTCAACATGTTTGTGAGATGCCACTCGCAACTCATGATTTGTGATATCAGCATCTTTTCCAGCTAGATTAAAATAAACATGTGTCATAGGATTATACAGTGTTGGTTCTGTTGATTCACCACTAAACTTAATTGTTAACTTATCGTCGTCATAAAGTGTGTAAGTCACATTCATCTGTAATTGGCCAGGAAATTCATCCTCAAACGTATGTGACAAAACAATTTCTGCAGCGGTACCCATGTTGCGTGCTGTTCCTTGCCAGTTAATCGTATCAAAACCATTTACACTTGAATGTAAGACATGCCCATTTTCATTTGGTGTTAATGTGAATGACGTGCCGGATAAATTGTATGCAGTTTTAGATAATCGACCACCCACACGTCCAATAGTATTTCCAAAATGAAAAGGATTGTCTAAGTAATGCTCTAAATCATCAAATTGAACAAGCAATTCTTTTTTCTCTCCTGATCGCTCAATAGAAAAAGACTGCCATGTCGCGCCATACGATATAACCGTTACTTGAGTATGATTAATGTTTTCTAACGTGAACGCGGTTACCTTTTCGCCATCAGGCAATGTACCAAACACTTCTTCTGTAACTTTCATATGCTACCTCTTTCATTTAATTAAAAATTTTGTTTAAACTATTTATCTAACCCAATAATAAATCACTTGAATAACACATAACAAGTATTATCACTTATCAATAAATATTTTTAAAAAATGATATACTAATGTTGGAAGCGCTATCATTTTATTTTTAAAAAGGTCGTTAAATTATGGAAAAATCATTATTTAATATCGTTAATGAGCACACGCTTGAATCAAGTATATTCTTTGATTTCTCTGGCGTTAGTAAGACTTTTTCTGGTCATGCTTCTGGCCCATTAAAACGTTCACATTATTTGCTTCACTTTGTCTTAGAAGGCCAAGGAACTTACTTTACCATGAATCATAAATATACCTTGAAAGCAGGTGACTTTTTCCTTATACGACCTGATGAAACAATTTTTTACCAAGCTGATTTGAATAATCCGTGGCATTATGCATGGATATCCATTGGTGGTACTGAAACAGCGCAATTAATTGAGAACTTCTCGCCTTTTCGCAATCACCATGATACTTTCTCTTGCGCAACTGTTGAAAATTATCTTAAATTAATTGTTGAATCACTAACGTTAACAAGTCATAGGCCACAAACCGAATTGCGATTAAATCAAATTGCTAGTGAAATACTCCTGTTGCTAATGAAGGAAAACACTTGGAACGTCGTTGAGCATCAAAACGCAACAATACGCCCCATGTCAGAATACACTAAATTATCATTGGCCTATATCAATAATAATTTTACTTACGACACATCTATTACTGACATAGCTGATGCTATCAAAATCAACCGTTCTTACCTCTCACGACTCTTTCGACGAGATGTAGGTATTTCACCAAAAAAATTTTTATTACGACTTCGTATTAACGAAGCTTGCCAATTACTTCAAACAACCCAGTTATCAATTAATCAAATTTCCGAAAAGGTTGGTTTTAGCAATCCTTCTGTTTTCAGCCACTCATTTACAGAGCTCATCCATGAAACACCTAGTGCATATCGAAAACGAAGAAGTTTCAATAGTATCCAAGAACAACACTCATTAGAATGGCAACAGATCAATGATATTTTAGGACATTTAAGTGCTGTGCAGCAATCTACTTAATCATTAAGCTTAGTCGTGCCATTGCCGACATGTGCCACGTAAAATTCTGGGGCATAGCCGACCACATTCATATAGTCATCATAGACTTTGTTTTCAAAATTGGAAATGGCTGTTTCTTTAACAAGTGCTATTGCACAACCACCGAATCCAGCACCTGTCATTCGTGCTCCTAAAACACCTGGCTGTTTTTGTGCAGACTGAACTAGCGTATCTAATTCAAGTCCAGTAACTTCATAATCTTCTTTTAGAGAGGCATGAGAATCATTCATAAGTTGTCCAAATGTTTGCAAATCACCGTCGGACAATGCTTTTTTTGCTTTTAAAGTGCGCTGATTTTCATAAACTGCATGGCGCGCTCGTTTTACGAGTGTTTCGTCGTGAATTAATGCAACATTGTCATCAAATTCTTCATCAGTCAATTCACCTAATGACTTAATATTAAGTTCCGTTTGTAGTAACTTTAACGCAGTTTCACATTGTGCGCGCCTTTCGTTGTACTTCGAATCGCCTAATTCACGACGTTTATTCGTATTCATAATAACAATCGCATATTCACCAAGAACAATAGGAACCAACTCATACGTCAAAGTATTTGTGTCTAACAAAATAGCCTTTTGTTCTTGACCAAAACCAATTGCAAACTGATCCATAATGCCAGTATTGAGACCAAAGTATTCATTTTCAACTTTTTGACCAATTTTAACTAATGATAACCTAGAAACATCCAGATCAAACAAATCCTCTAAAACAACACCCACTAATAACTCTAACGACGCTGATGAGGAAAGGCCTGCACCATTGGGAATGTTGCCCTCGACCAACAGATCAAATCCTGTGTCGAGTACATAACCCTGCTCTATTAATTTGACGATAACGCCTTTAACATAGTTGCTCCACCCATCATTTTCGTCAAAATCAAGCTTCTTATAGTCTAACTGAACTACGCCTTTTTCATCAAAATTAACCGAATAAACTAAAATACGATCATCATCTCGTTTTCTGGCAACACCGTAAGTCCCATAGGTAATTGCAGCCGGAAAAACGTGACCGCCATTATAGTCCGTATGCTCACCAATTAGATTAATCCGACCTGGCGAAAAATACTGTTGGGTTTCGTGAGGGCCAAACTTTTCAGCAAACTTCGTGTTTAGTGCCTTAATTCTTTTCATGAGTAGTCAACCTTTCAAATTATACTAATTACTTCTTGCTGTAGCGTAATTCAAGTTCTGCAACGATCTTCGCATGCTTTTTTTCAGTTAGTGTCACTTTAAACATGAAAATAAGTAAAGAAATAATCATCAATGCTGCAGGAATATAAAATGCATATAATTTATAAGTATGGATGCCGCTGGCCGTCATATCATTAAATGTTGCATTTCCGGTCATACCAGCAGCAATTGCAACAAACCCAACAATAGCATTTGAAAATGCGCCAGCTAATTTATCTAATAACGGACGTAATGACAGTGTTACGGCCTCGTTCCGCTGACCATTTTTCCATTGTCCATACTCCACAGAATCTGTAATCGTCATTAACACTGACAAAAAGATAAGTTGTTGTGGGAAATAAAAGAATACTAAGCCAAGGCCAACAATCCACAAGTTACTACCGGCTATTGTAAACATGACATATGCCAGTACCATCAGGGCAATACCACTAGCAAACACATAACGACGTGTCATTACTTTGGCCAAGAATGGGAATAAAGGCACAGCAATTATACCAGTAATCATTGAAATCACACCAACCATCGCAAACTCTGTTACGTGACCGATAACAAATTTAAAATAAAACAGCAGCACGCCTGTGGTTGCTACGTTGGCAATTGCGTAAAACATGTAAGATAGTGCTAACCAAAGCAACTGATCATTCTTAAGGATGGCCTTAAAAACGTCAATAATATTGTATTTTTCGCTGGCTTGTGTCCTTAAAACGGTTTCGTTTTCTTTTGAAAATTTAGCTGTTACTATTGCTGAACCAGCTGACAAAACCGCAACAATTAATGCAAACCAGAACCAGCCAGTTGCACTCTCTTTACCACTACCACCCGTGAGCACAGTAAAGAATGCCACAATAGGTACAACCAAGGCAGTTGTACCATTAGCACCCAATGATGAACCAAAGCGAGCAAATGTTGCTAAAGTACCACGTTCCGCGGTGTCAGTTGATAACGCCGGAATCATTGACCAAAAGGCAATATCTTTGAATGAGTAGAAACTATCCAAAATGATAAAAACAATTGTAAACAGTACGAGGTAGAGTGTTGGGTTACTAACAGATAAACCGAAAAAGTTTGTGAAGATTGCCAGTAAGGATATACCCGAGACAACTCCACCAATCACTAACCAAGGTTTGAATTTTCCAAATTTGGTTCGTGTATTATCAATAATACTACCAATAATCGGATCAAAAATAATTTCTACTAAGCGAATACCGACGACTAGTGAGGTAACAATACCAATATACTTGGACTCAGTCGCCTTATCACTCCCCGCAAATAGTGTGCTTGTAACAAAAATCATGAAATATGTTGATAACGTTACATAATACGCATCGTGCCCGAATGCACCAAAAGCGTATGAAAAACGTTGCTTCATTTTATCAGACATCTTTCGACTCCTTATATTTTATTAAGTTCAGGGTATGTATTAACAATACTATGTAAGCGTTTACAAATAAAGTGTAATTTGTATCCTTTTTTCGTTGTTTTGTGATATTTATTGAAAAATAAAAACCCGTCGCCGGCGAGACGTTGGGTTCTGTCTTTTAAATAAATTGGGATAATCCAAAATGAAAGAAACTATTACGCTTGATTGGCTGCATATTCGCTCAATGCGCGATCAATTTCAAGCAACTCCTCTGGTGAAAATGATAGATTGTCCAAAGCTTTGACATTTTCTATGACCTGTTTTGGATTACTAGCACCAATCAAAACACTAGCCAACTCAGGAATTCGTAAATTCCAAGCAAGTGCCATTTGTGGTAGCGTTTGACCTCTCCTTTGTGCAATTTGATTCAACTTTTGCACCGTATTAATTGTTGGTTCAACTTTTTCTGTTGTCAAAAAGGGGATTGTTACTTTGTTCGCACGTGAATTATTTGGAATACCTTTCAAGTATTTATCTGACAACAATCCTTGCGCTAAGGAGCTAAATCCAACCGCACCTTTTTTATTTTCTCCTAATGTCGTAAACAAACCTCGCTCAGCTTTACGATCAAACATATTATAACGTGGTTGATGAATGATGAATGGCGTCTTTAATTCTTTAAAAATATCGATAATCTCTTGTGTTTCTTGACTTGAATATTTAGAAATACCAATATAAAGCGCCTTCCCTTGACGAACCAATTGGTCTAAAGCTTGTGCGGTTTCTGCAACTGGCGTCATCGGATCAGGACGGTGACTATAAAAAATATCAAAATAGTCTAAACCAGTGCGTCTTAAACTTTGATCTGCACTGGCAATGATGCTTTTTCGAGAATTCCAATTACCATAAGGGCCTGGCCACATTTCGTGACCAGCCTTGCTTGCAATAACCATTTCATCTCGATAAGGTTTCATATCCGTAGCCATAATCTTGCCGAAATTTTCTTCAGCACTTCCTGGTATAGGACCATAATTATTGGCTAAATCAAAATATGTGATACCTAAATCAAAAGCTTGGTGAATAATTTCCTTTTGGTTTTCGTAGGGATCCACACTACCAAAATTATTCCAAAGGCCCAAACTAATAGCTGAAATCTGTAATCCACTGTTACCAATTCTGTTATATATCATTTTCTCGTAACGATTTTTATTAGCGCTATACATTTGCTTCTCCTTCTGTATTTGACCACGAAAAACTATAATGATAATGATCGTTTGATAATAAAAACTCTGGCGACACGCTTGGAGACCAAGAATCATCGCCACCAACACCCATATGATAGCCATCAATGTTCAACCAAACACCCTCTTCAGGTTTTAATAGGTGTTGATGCGTGACTGCTGACAATTGCGCTTGACTAAATTGACTCAAATTAAATGAAAAACGTTGTTCGAGTGCCCGAATGACATGATGATCAAATTTAAGATACGCCACTTCAGTACGCAAGCCATTTTCACTAGGAAAAACATACGGTGTATAAAGTCCCTTCAAGGAAGCATCCCATTTGCCACGAATAGCCGCTGAACGCCTATCTGGATAGTTTTCCATTGGTCCCAATCCACTATAAGTCACTGCGTCAGTCGTTGCGTTAATTTGAACACTCAATCCAATACGTGCTGGTTGTGGATCGGCAACTTGCCGCCAAACATCCACATACACTTTTAAATCACCAACATGATTTATTCGATATTCTTTACTAGATATAAACATGATATGTTGATCAATCGGTGATAAAAATTGGTGTTGTGTCGTGATTCGTACCTCATCTTTTAATGCTGTCCAATTGAATTGCACAAGCTTTTCATTCAAGTGATTGAACCCTGTTGCTTGCCATCTTTCAAACCAAGCATTTGGATCAATATTTGTTACCTCACTCACTCCAATATCATTATCCAAAGCTGCTCTACTAAATTGATCTTTCAATGGAGTCAGTACTTTTTCCTGCCCATTCTTTATCCAATTAGATAACCAACCTGTACGCTTATTAAACTGCCAGATAGCATCATCTAAAGAAATGGACAAGAAGTCTGTCGCATCATTTATAAGAAAATCTTCATAATCATCAGATGATCGTACGTCACTAATCATTAGCAGTTTATTTCTCAAAATAAATTGCTTGTAAGCCAGTAATGTACCAGACCGGATAAGGCCATCAGTGCTATCTTGAACAATCTGGCAGTTCATATAAACATCTTCATTGCTGTTATCGGAGAAATTCAAACTGACTATCTCTTCAGTTTGGGGTGTCAAATTGAGTTTGATTTTTTTAGTCTCAATCACCTGATCATTTGACAAAATTTGATAAATTAAGGTTGCATCATTGACTGTTTTGAATAAATGCTTATTTGAGACCGTCATATAGTTAACTTTTCCAGTTGGATCTTTTTCCAGTTGGAAAGCGAAATATTGTTGACAGTATTTTGCCTCCAGCAAGGCTGGTTTTGGAGTGCGATCGGGAAATAGTAACCCATCCAAGCTAAATTGGCGATCATTAGGATAATCACCAAAATCACCACCATAAGCATAATATGATTGGCCTTCGTTATTTTTTGTGAGCAGGCCCTGATCTACCCAATCCCAAATGAAGCCACCCTGAAGTCTTGGATATTTTTCAAAAGCCTCCCAATATTTATTAAATCCACCTAAACTATTCCCCATGCTATGCGCATATTCACACAATATCAGTGGTCGATTTTCTTTTGGCAAGCCAATCCATTTTTTAATAGCCCATTTTGAGTTGACCTCTTCCACTTGATCTTGGTCAACACGTGCATACATCGGTGCAATAATGTCCGTTGCCGGTGTATCAGCACCACCACCCTCATACTGAATTGGACGAGAGGGGTCGGTATTTTTAAGCCATTGATACATTGCATCATGATTATGTCCATAGCCAGACTCATTCCCCAACGACCACATAATAATTGATGGATGATTATAGTCTCTCTGAACCATTCGTGTCACTCGCTCCATCATCAAGGGTAAGTATTTAGGGTCATTTGTAAGGTAATTCATTGGCTTGACACCATGTGTCTCGATATTTGCCTCATCTACTAAATATAATCCATATTGATCACACAGCTCGTACCATCGTGAAGCGTTGGGATAATGAGAAAGCCTTACTGCATTAAAATTATGCTCCTTCATCATACGGATATCATCAATCATTGTTTTTTCATCAACATAGTATCCTGTTTTTGAATTAAATTCATGCTTATTGACACCACGAATTAATAACGGTTGATTATTTAAAGTCAGTAAACCATCTTTAATTTGAACCTTCCTTATACCAACTTTCTTATTTTCAATTTGATAGTTTTCTTCCCCATCGTGCAAAGAAACTTTTATATCATATAAATTTGGTACTTCAGCTGACCATAATGCCGGATTTTTTACTGGTAATTCTAAACTAACTTGACCATCATTAGTACCACGTTCGTCGATTACTCGATTACCAAATTGTTCTGTTGCTTTGAACAAGCTCATACCATGGTAAAATAATTCAGCAGTCACACTCAAGTTATCCGCCGAATTTCCAACTAATTGTGCCCTAACCTCAACAGTTGCGTCATCAAGATCTTCATCCAGTTTTGTCTCAATTGCTAAATCCTGAAATCTTGTTTTTGGAACACGAATAAGATCAACATCACGGAAAATTCCCGACATTCGCCACATATCTTGATCTTCAAAATAGCTCCCCTTGCTCCACTTCAACACCAAAACCGCGATACGATTTTCACCAGCTCGCAATTCTTCAGTGATGTCAAATTCTGCTGGTAAGCGACTGTCTTCCGAATAGCCGACCCATTCTCCGTTAACCCAAAGATAAAATGCAGACCCAACACCATTAAAGACAACATGTGATTCTGTGTTATCTGCTAACCATTTATTATCAAGAAAGACCTTTTTGGAATAAGCGCCAACCGGATTCTCAGTCGGCACATACGGTGGATTTACTGGAAATGGATAAGTAACGTTTGTATAAACAGGAACATCATAGTCCCCCTGTAACTGCCAATTACTAGGAACATGAATAATTTTTGACGTAGGCAAGTCTTTTTTTCGCCATTCTTCGTCAATGTCTGATAGATTTTCAAAATAACTAAACTGCCAAGGTCCATTGAGGCTTTTTCGTGGTTGTTTAATTTCTCGTTTGTCTCGTTCATTAGCGTAGCTCATACTCGTGTGTAGTGGTAATCGATTCCAATTCGTTACCACTGGATTTTCCCAATCATGGCGTGCTAATATTTGTTTTATACTTGTCATATTTAATCCTCGAGAATTCTTCTGCCAAATTATACACACATCTTATCATCGATGTTCAGAAATGTAAACGCTTACCTATCGGAGTTCATCTACTTTTGGGACGCAAAGAACTTGTTAACCCTTTATTCATCACTATTGAATAGCTTGAATACGACAGCAACTGCAACTATAATGAAGGAATTAGGAGTGTTGTATTAATTTCATTGATTCATTGGAGGAAATAATGGACAAGAATAGTAATCCACACGTGTTAAAAAAAATACCTTTGTCTTTACGCCATCATATGACGATTCCTTGGGCCACTTTTATTAAAAGCGAAAATATTCCAGCTAAAAATGCTAGTCTCCAGGAACGCGCCTCAATTGTTGGTCGAATTGGTATTCTCATGTTGTCTTGCGGTACTGGCGCATGGCGAGTGCGAGATGCAATGAATAAGGTTGCTAGAAAACTAGACCTCACATGCTCTGCCGATATTGGATTAATTTCATTGGAATATACTTGTTTTAGCAATAATCAAAGTTATTCTCAAGTATTATCGCTGCCAAATACAGGTGTAAATACCGACAAGCTAAATATTTTAGAGCATTTCGTTAACAATATCCAAGATGATTTTTCATCTTTAACTATTGGTCAAATTCATCATACGATTAACGACATTCAAAATCGACCAAAGCAATATACGCCGATCATCTCTGGCCTTGCTGCTGCTCTGGCATGTAGTGCGTTCATTTTTTTACTTGGCGGCGGTATTCCAGAGATGATCTGTTCATTTATTGGTGCTGGGATTGGAAACTATGTCCGTTCAATTTTAGGTAAACATGCTATAACCACCATTGTGGGCGTCGCTATCAGTGTTGCCACAGCATGCATCACCTATATGTTTGCATTTAGAATATTCGAATTTTATTTCCATATTTTAGCTCAGCATGAAGCCGGATATATTGGGGCTATGCTCTTCGTTATTCCTGGTTTTCCTTTTATTACTAGTATGTTAGATATCTCGAAATTAGACATGCGCTCTGGTTTGGAAAGACTAGCTTATGCCATAATGATCACGCTAATTGCCACATTAGTTGGTTGGCTAGTCGCTTCGCTGGTTCATTTTAGACCAGCAAATTTTTTGCCACTTGGCTTATCGTCAGTCACACTGATGTTACTTCGTATCCCAGCCAGTTTTTGCGGCGTATTTGGTTTCTCAATCATGTTTAACAGCTCGAAAAAAATGGCTGCTGTGGCTGGATGCATTGGTGCAATTGCCAACACTCTGCGACTAGAACTAGTCGATTTAACTACTATTCCTCCCGCAGCGGCGGCATTTTTTGCCGCTTTGGTTGCAGGATTAATCGCATCGATGGTCAATCGTTACAATGGTTATCCAAGAATTTCCTTAACTGTTCCTTCCATCGTCATTATGGTGCCTGGTTTGTATATCTATCGTGCAGTATATAGTATTGGTAATAACCAAATCGGTATTGGCGCATTATGGATGACCAAGGCTGCTTTAATTATCATGTTCTTACCACTGGGGTTGTTTGTGGCACGTGCCATACTAGATAAAGACTGGCGGCATTTTGATTAATATAAACAAAAAAGCAGTAATACTCTAAATTAGAGTATTACTACTTTTTTAAAAGAATATCAATATCCTTTATTTAGATCAACGACATTTTGAACGAACGTACCATCAGCCATAAATGAAGGAACATTTTTTTCAAACAAACGAAATAATCCACCAACACGACCAGCACCTTCTTGTTCACCCCAACTTGTATGTTGTGTCAATAAGATTTGTGGCCGCTCAAATAATGGATGATTCATTGGTAATGGTTCAGGTGTTGTGACGTCTAATGCAGCATATTTGACACGAGAATCATCAATTGCTGAAAGTAGATCGTCCTGATTCAAAGTTGTGCCACGCCCAATATTGATAAACAAAAACAATTGATTAAACTGTTGGAAAAAATGCTCATCAAAAAAGTTTTCGGTTTCTTTTGTCCCTGGTAACCCGTCAACAACAACTTGCGATTTAGCTAGTGCTTCTTGATAGTCAGAAATCGCATAAGTTGCATCGAATCCTTCAACTGGACGACCTGTAGTATTTACACCAAAAACTACACCGCCCAAGGATTTTACAGCGTGAGCAATTTGCTGTCCAATTCGACCAGTACCAAACACCAAAACTGGTAATTCACTCATCAAATACTGATCTGTAAAAGGCTCCCAATGTTTTCGTGTAGAATAAACATTTAAGCCACGAGCAAAGTGGAGAATATAGCCCAAAACAGTTTGAGCTATAGGTACCGCTTTTAACCCACTCGCATTTGTCACAGTAATTTGACGCTCCTGTAGTGTTTTCAAGGGTAAGTAGTCAACACCAGCCGATTGCGCCTGAATCCACTTTAATTTTGATTCTGGGTTAGCAAGGATTTTATGCCCAATTTCTGTATCCCAAGCATAACTTATCAATACCTCAGGTAATTGCTCATCGGTAATCGTGTCCGGTGTCACAACGCTAATATCATATTGTGCAAGAAATTCACGGTTTTCTTGCGTTATTGCTTTCACTGCCAGTAATAATGCCATTTTAATTCATCTCCAATAATACTTGATTTATCACTGATATGATAAATAATTTTAGTGATGTTGTGCAATGACCCAATTCATAGGCTTCAGCACTACCTTTAATTATACGAGATTTCTAAATAATTAACATTAAAAAGATTCATCGTTAGCTATTGCACAATTCCCTTCTAAGCGTTATAGTAGTTTTATCATATTTTTCTAAGAAAGAAGGACGTATTATGTCAGAACAACGAAAGGCTAAAGCTGAAGATTTTGATTGGGACAACTTGGGATTCGAATACCATGACCTTCCTTATCGTTTTCGTGCCTATTATAAAGATGGTAAGTGGAGCGAAGGTGGTCTCGAAACAGACTCAAACATTCCAGTCAATGAGGCAGCAACCGGACTTCATTATGGTCAAACAATTTTCGAGGGGTTGAAAGTTTATCGCCGTAAGGATGGTGGCGCAAACATTTTCCGTCCTGACCGTAATGCAAAGCGTCTACAAAATTCAGCCGCTCGTTTGATGATGGCTCCCGTCCCCGAAGAACTTTTTGTGCGTGCTTTAAAAGAAGTTACGAAGGCAAACCAAGATTTCATCCCACCTTACGGAACTGGCGCAACACTTTATCTACGTCCCTTTGAATTTGGTGGTGGCCCAGTTGTCGGCGTGCATCCAGCAGATAACTATGTCTTTGAAGTATACGCAACTCCTGTTGGTGCTTACTACAAGGGTGGATTAACACCGACAGCCTACGTTACTAATCATTATGATCGTGCTGCTCACGGTGGTACTGGTGCAGCCAAGGCTGGTGGTAACTATGGTGCCTCAATGCTTGCTGGTGATGAAGCCCATGCTGCTGGTTATTCTGATGTTGTTTACTTGGATCCTCGTTTGCATGAAAATATTGAAGAGTTAGGATCAGCCAACTTCTTCGGTATCACAAAGGATGGTCGCTTCTTAACACCAAAGTCACCTTCAATCTTGCCATCTGTAACCAAATATTCATTGCTTCAAGTAGCTGAAGAACTTGGCCTAAAAGCTGAAGAAACAACTATTTCAATCAATGATCTTGATCAGTTTGCTGAAGCTGGTGCAATGGGAACTGCTGCTGTAATTTCTCCTGTAGGTTCAATTACACATAACGGTAACAAGCACGTATTCTATTCTGAAACAGAAGTTGGTCCTTGGACACAAAAGCTTTACGATCGTTTGACAGCCATCCAATATGGAGACCAAGAAGGCCCCGAAGGCTGGGCAGTTGACGTACCACTTGATTAATATACTAAAAAAACGTCTTAGTGACGTTTTTTATTTTGTACTTAAAAAGTATTGACAGCGCTGCAGATTCTTGTTATTCTATTATAGTTGTTTGATTCAAGCAAATAACAAATTGATCATGGCTCGTTGGTCAAGTGGTTAAGACGCCGCCCTTTCACGGCAGAATCGAGAGTTCGATTCTCTCACGAGCTACTAATTAAGTTACAACTTTGGTTGTAGCTTTTTTTGTTTCTATATATCAATAAATCAAAAAATAAGAGCCTAAAATGGCTCTTATTTTTGCTTAATCACAAATGATTTCTTGTTTTTTTGTTTAGCTGCAGCCACTTTTGCTCTTGATTCTCTTTTATGAGTTACGGGCCGATGATGCTTACTTTTATTCTTATTTTTGGAACGCTCGTTCACCTCAGGAACACGAGGATTAATATTTTCTAGAACAAAGTATGGTGCGCCAAAATTCACATATTCATACAAATAATCCTGTAAAGATTGAATTTTATCATGATTATTCACTGCTCTATTATTATTATAAAAGCCCTTCAAGCGTAATTGCTCAGCAGAAATATCCCCTACAATATAATCATACTGAGCTAATAGCGGTGTGTATCGTATGGCTAGTTTATCTTCATCAAAGGCATCTTTAAAGTCTTCAACTATTTCTAGCGTCAAACGGTCAATTTCAACCTCATTACCCAGCTTTTTAACTTTATAAGTCCCTTTGCGTTCCTCTTGTTGTTTGAGTGTACGTTCTTTTAGTGTATCGTGATCCATTAGTTATCCTTATATTTATTCGCATAATAATTTGCCATAAGTTCACGCAAAAGTAGATTTAATTCTATTTTTGCTGGCGCTTGCGCTACATCTGGGAAAAAAGAAATCCACTTGTAATGATCGAGTGTCGCTATTTTATACAATTTACCTTTATCGATCGCCTCTCCATTATACAAAACTTCGCCATTCTTTTGTCGATCAATACCATCAAAGCGCATATAACCAAAAATTTTACCTCGAAACCCACTACCTTTCATAGGATACTGCGCTAAGTTCGTTATCTGTTCGTCAATACTGTGCAATAAGGAGAGCAGCTTTTCTCCAGATATGGTAATTAGCATTGGATTAATTGCGTGTGGCATACTTTCTAGTAGTTCATAGCAACTTAGTTTTCCTTTTGGTAACTCTTCACTAAACATCCCTGTAGAAATCATTGACACTGGCACATTATAATACTGCTTCAAAGCACGTAAGCCATCATAAACTTGTTCATCTGATGTTATCTCACGAGGCAATGTGCACACGTACTGTTGTTCGAGTAATTCTCGCCCTTTAGCAATCCAACCCCGAACTGTTTTATAATCATCATCGTTTTCTGCTAACTCATAAGTGGGTGTTGCTATCGCCGACTTATGAATAATTCGATGACCCTTGATAGTTAATGTGATATCACCGACATTTTCGCCATAGCGCCCTGCCGCTGCTAACAGAGTGCCACTAACCATTTTACCTTGCGGTAGCAGATGATGCGTATGGGCACCCATAATAACATCTACGTCATATTTCTGAGCAATATGCTCATCTGTTGGCAAACCTAAATGAGAGAGTAACAAAATAATATCTACTTGATCACGCAAAACTGGTAAGTACTTGTCTAACGTCTCATCAATAGCAATGGGATCCCAGCCAAGTGCCGGATAAGTTAGTTGGTATGGCGCTGTTAATCCTATGACACCTATTTTCGTGTTATCTTTAGTGGTCAAAATTTTGTAATTTTTAGCCCACTTAGGTTGTGTATCATGAGGTATTTCCTTCAAATTAGCCAATAATACATCAAAGTTAGCATTATCATATAAATGATTCATGGTGTCATGTGAGAAAACAAGCCCCTCGTTGTTTCCAATAGTCACACCATCATAATGTACATCATTCATTAACGAAACATTGCTCAACCCCTGAGTTGCTTCAGTCAATGGATGTAACCTGTCGATTGCATCCCCAATATCAAATGTAAAGCTCTCATCATACTTAGCCTGACCTGCTAATAAATAGCGTGATATGCGCGGCCAATTTTCGAAATGCGAATGAATGTCATTTGTATGTAATAAGTGAATTGTCCCCATTGGTTTCCTCTCTAGCCGATCACGAAATAATTTATATTTTAATTTTACACCTATCTACGTAAAAAGACGTCAACCGACGTCTTTTTATTGTCCAAAACGATACAAAAAATGACTAAAATCGTCCAAATTTGCAGGAAAAGCATTTAATCCCCAAATAAATTGCTCTTTTTCCCCTGGCACTTTGAAACGAACGCCCCATTCATCATTTTTACTAGGATCATTATAAGATGGGCCACGGTATTCACTCATCCAAGTCGTAATATAGGCCATTGCCTCCTCTGAAAAATGATCCCAAACTTTTGTCATATCAACCCAATCCTCACGATAACGCCAATTAAAAGGCTCCCCTTTGTCATTTAAATGTGGATTATAAAACATAAAGTCCTTATCTAAAATATCTTTTGCTTCCTGCGCCTTGAGATCACTCTGCCAGAAAGCATGCCCTTCTTGACGTTTTACGTATATGTAATCAAAGCCCGTAACCAAATTACCTCGATAAAATACTAAAAAGTCTAATCGTTCTTGTGCCATTCTATTCCTCAATAACTATTAAATCTTTAGGCAACGCCGCTGTCAAATTTTCAAAACCATCTGTCGTAACAATAACGTCATCCTCAATACGGACGCCACCCTGATTAGCTAGATAAATTCCTGGTTCAATTGTTAGCAAATGCCCAACTTGCATTTCATCACTAGAACGTGGGCTAATTGCTGGACCTTCATGAATGTCCAGACCAACGCCATGACCACCACCATGATTAAATTGCTGACCATAGCCATGTTCTGTAATATAATCACGTGCCACTTTATCAATTTCGCTACCCGATATTCCTGGTTTAACAACATCAATAGCATTTTGATTAGCCTGTTTAACAATTTCATAAATAGTCTTCAGTTCATCACTAACATTGCCCACAGCAATTGTTCGTGTTACATCCGAAGTATAGCCATCAACATAATACCCAAAATCGATGGTCACTAACTCACCATTTTCAATCACTTTGTCAGTTGCTTCACCGTGTGGTAATGCTGATCGATACCCAGAGGCAACAATTGTATCAAATGATGCTTTTTGTGCACCATATATTTTTTGTAGTCTGTCCAATTCATTAGCAACTTCACGCTCTGTCTTACCTGGTTTTATAAAGGGTAGCAAGTCCTTAAATGCTTTCACTGAAGCGTTAGCCGCCTTACGTAAAGCTTCTAATTCTTGTACGTCTTTGACTTCGCGTAACACTTCAATAGCTTTTGGCAATGCATCAAAATCAATATCTGCTGGCAATAATTCATCCAAGTAATCATAAATGTCATAAGGTAAGCTTGCTTCGAAAGCCAACTTCTTGATACCAAATTCTTGCGCTGTTTCTACGGCAACACCGTAATAATCACGTGTGACTTTAAAATCAACACCCTCAGGTAATCTATTTTTATAGTCTTCTTCGTAACGAGCATCTGTAATTAAGCGAGCATTCTTCTTGCCAACAACTACAATACCATCACCTGTGCCACCTTCAAATCCAGTTAAATATTTTGTATTAAAACCTTGATAAACAATCATACCGTCCAGGTTAAGCTTGGCCAGTAGCTTCTGCAATTTAGCAATACGCGCCTCATAGTACTTTGACATAAAAATCCTCTTTCCTATAACTGATTTAATTATAACATCTGCAACGTTAATCATTTGTAAGTAAAAAGACTAACATATTATCTGCATAATACGTTAGCCTTTTCAATAATTATTACTTACTTTGCAGCAGCAACAATTTCATTGTATTGTTCACGTGTGTAAACAGATACTTGACGCTTTTCGCGACCTTTACGTTCAAACTTAACAACACCGTCTGTCAAAGCAAACAATGTGTCATCGCCACCCTTTTTAACGTTTACGCCTGGATAAATATGCGTACCACGTTGGCGGTAAATGATTGAACCAGCAGTTAAGTCTTGTCCGTCAGCAACCTTAGTTCCTAGACGACGACCAGCTGAGTCACGACCGTTGGCTGAAGATCCGCCACCTTTGTGGTGCGCGAACATCTGCAAGTTTTCTTGATTCATCAACATAAGTCTATTCTCCTTTACAAGTAATGATTACGCGATTGAATCAATCTTCACGCGTGTATATGGTTGGCGGTGGCCTTGCTTAGTATGTGAATGCTTCTTGGCACGGTACTTGAAAGTAATAACTTTCTTTTGCTTGCCTTGCTTTTCCACAGTACCTTCGACCTTTGCACCTTCAACAAAAGGTGTACCAATCTTTGAATCAGTTAATACAACTTGGTCAAAAGTAACCTTTTCACCTGCTTCTGCATCTAACTTTTCGACGAAGATTGTGTCGCCTTCAGCGACTTTATATTGTTTGCCGCCAGTTACAATAATTGCGTATGCCATTATTGGTTTCTCCTTATACTTAGACTCACCATCACAGGCGGTCGGGCCCTTGTCCCGAGCATGCTTTGACCTGTTCTGAGTGGTTGTAGCTATGCTAACAACCGTTTAATTATAACAAAAATAGATCATCGAGTCAATGATTTTCAAAAGAGCTTCAAATAATCCAGAATGACTCAGATGACCATCATATCAGTTCATTACCATTGCTAAAGTCGAATAGGTTCAATCCGTTGCTGGCAACCGTGTTGGTATTGATTCGCCATAGCTCTGTAAATTCTTTAAACAAGTCAGATTGCGAAATGTTCATATTATCCGCTAACCACTTAGCCATGATGGCCCAAAAGCCAGCATTGATAACTTCCCATTGATATTGTTGCGCCCGTCGTTCTTCGTCGTTTAACTCACTGGTACGGGTTGCCATTTGGGTACGCAGCCTACTATATAGTGCATCACTAAATGGTTTGTCAATATCATGGTTCAAAACAGCATTATAAAAAGCCGCTTGTTTACTAACCGTATTGATCATGTCGGTTATTTTAAAAGTTTGTTGCGTATGTTCCAGTAGGTCATTAATCAAGGAATCATTAATCTCAGATATAAGATGTTCTTTGTTACGATAATATTTGTAGAATGTGCCGCGCGTGATGTTCGCACGAGCCAATAGGGTTGTGATAGAAAAATCTGGCTGAGTTGATAGTAATAAAATTGTTTCAGCTTGAATAATGTGTTTAGTACGTACAACACGTGCATCAGTTTTATTTGACATAAATTTACTCCTGACTAAAATATTATGGTTATTCCCACTTTATTTGCTATATTCTTCAATCACCAATTTCAGTTAGTAATTATTAACCAATCAGATATTCTAATTATTCACTCTTAGTAAATCATAACATATTGAAATTAAATGAAATATTACTTTTCATGTCACGGGCAGCGACAGCATATTCACTAATCTTTTCCAATAAAAAAGTACCCTAATCAGGCACTCGTTACATAGTTTATTATATTAAACTATTGTATTTAACAGACATGATTATCCCCATCCCCGTCTATGTATGGTGATCCCCCAATAATGAAATGAATAAGGATCTTATGAAATAAAATAGAATATAGAAAAGATCACCGTATGTTTATAATAGCACTATTTCTAAAAAAGGTACAAATTAATATGACAAATATTCTAAAATTACAACTTTTAAGGTAAAAATTGCGACCACTTTTCATCAATATGATAAAAGTTGTGATTTTCTTCACTTCGTTGTATTATTAAAGCGTACAATAAAAAGGGAGAAGAATATCGTGAAAGAAACAAATTTTATAAAGTACCTAAGCTGGATTGCGACCGTCATGGCTGTGTTAATGTATGTTTCGTATATCCCTCAAATAGCAGATAATCTAGCTGGCTCTAAGGCGAACCCCTTACAACCACTGGTGGCGGCTATCAATTGTACCTTGTGGGTTATCTACGCACTAAAAAAGAATCATCGCGACATACCTGTCGCCTTAGCTAATTTTCCAGGCATAATATTTGGTCTAATTGCTTTCTTGACTGCCGTTTAACTTCTGGACAGCTTATATTGTGATTTTATAAACATTTTTAAAGGTTGTGTTCATTAAAATCAGGGAAACATTTTTTATAATGTTTCCCTGATTTTGTGTCATTTCATTTGTCCGTTTTTTGCTTTTTATAAATAACGTGATAATTAACCCAGGGGGTATTTATAAGAACTGTCACCAAAACTTTAACCCATGTTTCCTCAATGACTACGCTAAGAATGCAACTCCCGATAATAGTTGATACAAAGAAATAATCAGCTGCTTTCAGTTTTATTAGCTGTCTTAATACCAATTGCTCTCATGTCACTAGATAAATTTTGATGCTTTCAACATCATCAAAATTCCAGTAACGAAATTTCCAAGACTGGACTTATAGATGCGCAATACTTATCAGTAGTATCTTTATGCTTCAAACCAGACAAATAATCTTGCTCGGGTTCTTTAGACTTTTTCATGTTGTTTAAGACCTTCTTTTCACCGTGTTAGTGCTATAATTTATCTATACATCTAGGGGGAAAGTATGGTAAATTGTATTGTTTCTTTATTACATCTTCTAATCTTTGTAAGTGCTATCGGATCGTTTGTGGTTTTGAAACCTTTATTCAAAACATTCACCAAAGCCCAAAAATTATGGGTTATCATTCTAGTAGTTGCTGTTATCATTGTATTTTTTACTAATGAAATGCCAGATATGATTAAAGGGTATAGCGACGGCTACAATGCTTATAAATAATCAGAAACCATCAATATTATTGATGGTTTTTATTTTGGTGTTGTCTTTTCATGATTAAGCACTTTTAATAGCGTTTTGTGCTAATTTAAAAATGGCATAATTTAAACTATTTTTTTAAAAATGGAACAAAACAGCAGCTATAAGAACCAAAATAATTGGAATAAATACACCAATCATTAACCATGATTCCACTGAAGCTTCATCACTCATATCGTCACCTTCAATGTGTTATTTACTAACATCATACCAGTAAATAATCACATATTCATAATCCTCCTAAACCAATTTTAAAACAAAAAGCACCGTAGTGCCTTATTTTAATGAATATAAATTGTAATGACAGTTACTAATCCGAAAAAGATGCCTGGAACGTTAGAAATTATGATTGGCCAATCTTTATATGTTTTACTCCAACCATACCCTGTCCAAAGAGAAGCGTTAATCATTGCAACTAAAGGCTGTAAAAAACCAACAGGATGACCCGAAAAGTTATTAAGTAGTTTTAATCCTGTGCACATTTGTGGATTATAAGTTGGTAACTTTTTATAGAATCTCTTCCACAACCCGCAATGACATCTTGTGAGAATTTAAAGATCACTACAGCAAGCACTTTTTTGACTATTTCAATATTATACTCAAAGATGAACGTAAAGCGGGTCTCGAATGTATAACAAAAAAACTCTTTAAATGAACCCTACAACATTTAAATAGTTCTTTGTAAATCACTTATTCTTAATTGTGAGCACTTCTTCAATTTCTTAAATGCTTTTATCAAAAAAAATTTTGCTGGGAATAATCTATACTTTCAAGTGAAGACTATCTATTGGGGATATCTCTTAAGCGGAAAAACGTGTTTAGAGATGTATCCACTGCGTGGTGTTTCATTAGACAAAAAGCACAAAAATCGAAAATACGATTTGTAAAAGTTTAAGAAGAAATTTAAGTTCAGTCACAAACACCTACATATAGCAACACTTAAGCAAACAAAAAACGTCTTATCAACATTCGTGATAAAACGTTGTAAATGCGCTGAGGGGGATTCGAACCCTCGACCTGCCGGGTAGAAACCGGCTGCTCTATCCAGCTGAGCTACCAGCGCGTACTATAATATAATAACATTTTATTACGTTTCATGAAAGTATTTTTTTTAATCTTAAATTGATTTATACTAACAGTAGATAACATTGGGAGAATACCACATGAGAAAAGCATTTATTGCCTTGGGTGTCGTGATTGCAGCGTTGCTCATCGCCTTTATAACTTTTAATCAACAGCCAAAGTACGCAGATGTTTCTATGCCAAAAGCTGATTATACCCATTTACAAGAATCACGCACCAATATAAAAAGATTGATTGATGATTTAAGTAAATTTAATTACAAAAAAGACAGCACAATGGCGGCAATTGAAAAAGATGCTAAAATTATTGCTAACGAAAATAGTAAAGATCTAAGTAGTTCTGACGCACAGACACTTCGTGATGCCTTATATGGGCAAAATGGTATTGTCACAATCGTTAAAGCCGCACAAACTGGTAAATACAACATTGACGCTAGTGTTGCTTCACGGTTCCATACCGGATTCGATTCAATCATTACCATGTCTGTCAACGCAATCAATAAAAGCTCTGCTCAGCGCGCAAATATTGTTACTCAAATGAAAAAAGACTTAAATATCGAAGAAGCCATATACCAAATTGGTGCCAAGCATGAAGAATAAAAAGCGATTCTAACCAATCGCTTTTTTATTTTTGCTCTTTTCACAACAAACGAACCTTATCTCAAAATAACTCCTATTCCCTTGAACAAATTGACTACATTTAACTATTTATTATCCTGCAATCTCATGTTAAAATGGTTACCTATTATTTTTTTATCCCAAAACTAGGAGTAATAATATGATGAATGTTCGCACGGTGAAGTTAGCAGACGCACCAACATTATTGAATATCTACAAACCTTACGTCGAAAGAACAACCTCTACTTTCGAGTACAATGTTCCTACTATCCAGGATTTTGAAGACCGAATCGCCAATACGCTTGAGAAATACCCTTATATCGTCATAGAAGAAGATAACACGATTTTAGGCTATGCTTACGCTCATGAGTTTAATAGTCGTGGCGCGTACAAATGGACCGTTGAAATTAGCGTATACGTCTCACAAGAAGCTCGCAGTCGCGGAATAGGTAAAATGCTCTATTCCGAAATTGAAAATATATTAAAAAAGCAAAATGTTGTTCATATTATCGCTTGCATTACTGAAGAGAATGAAACAAGTAAGAAGTTCCATGAACGAATGGGCTATGAGAATGTTGGCTTGTTTAAAAAAATAGGTTTTAAATCTGGAAAATGGCTAGATAACTTTTGGATGCAAAAAACACTCTGTCCTTCTGATCAACCGAAAGAGTTTGTGCCTTTTAGCTCATTATAATTATCCGTACTAATTCAAATACTTAACATAAACGTGATAAATCGTTTGCAACAAGTGGTATTATAATAGTTATATTTAATTCGGGAGTATAGCTATGGAAAATAAACGTCTAGGAATTATTTCAGGCCTCTCTGCATACCTTCTGTGGGGCATGCTTGGTGTGTTCTGGGAACTATTAAGTGTTGTCCCAGCAATGGATACTTTAGCCTATCGAATTGTTTGGTCGCTTGTAACCATTAGTGTGGTGTTAACCTTTCAAAAAAGTTGGAAAGAAGTCTGGCACGTCATTATTGAATTAATCCAAAATCACAAAATGGGTTTGATTATATTAAGTGCCTTCCTAATCTCAATTAACTGGTTTTTATATATCGATATGGTTACTCATGAGCAAGCCACTGAAGCGAGCCTCTCTTACTATATAATGCCACTAATGAATGTAGTTGTCGCAGTTATTTTCTTACATGAAAAACTATCAAGGTCCAAAATAGTCGCCTTAATACTTGTTATTATTGGCGTTGTCATCCTAACTATTCAAACTGGATCACTACCTTTAAATACACTACTAATGGCGGCTACATTTTGTTTCTATGGCTTGATCAAAAAACAAGTACCCTTACCAGCTACAATTTCATTAACACTGGAAACCCTCTTCGTTGCACCTATTGCTTTAGTTTATCTGTTCTTATCTCCACATGTGATGATACAAAATGGGCCTAAGATTACAATTCTATTGATTATGAGTGGTATCTTAACGGTTATCCCCTTACTCTTATTCGCTGTTGCCAATAAAAATACTGACTTTATCACGTTGAGTTTTATTCAATATCTTAATCCAACTATTCAATTGCTTATGGCCATTTTTGTTTTGCATGAAGCCTTTAACTGGCATAAGGTCATTGTGTTTGCTTTTATTTGGACTGGCATACTCGTATTTATTATTGGTAGTTTGAATAGCTATTATAAATTGAAAAAAACAGTTTCATAATAAAAAAGCATCTTTGCGAAAGTGTTCCAAACGAATCGCAAAGATGCTTTTTGATAACATTTTTTACATATTTTCTAAAAATGTTTGCTATAATGCAAAAAAGAGCTTCTTTTAATTAGAGGTGCTAGTGTTTTCTGCCTTCACGTGCTAAGCGTCCACGTTAAAAAGTTGAAGAGAATTTGGGAGAATTTGAAAATGTTAGATTATACAAACTTCAACAATAAGTTAAACAGTTGGAAACGAAAACCAATTTTTTGGATTATTCTTTTATTTATTTGGCCGTTTTTTTTACTTTGGTGGCTTGGCCTTTGGTCCATCAATGACATTAAAAAGAAGCGTAGCCATGCTTCTTGGTATAAAATAAAAGGTACTTATGGCCTAATCTTCATTGCCCTATTTCTATTGATTGAGGCATCACCAAATCATAGCAGTAGCAATAGCAATCAAACTAGCTCGGAAATAAGTAGCTCCTCTACATCTGAAAACAGCGAAGCCAGTCAATCCAAATCAATTTCAATAGCCGCAGAAACGAGCTCCCGTGCTGAGGTTGCTAGTATAGAAGCAGCTTCATCATCTCAAGCCAAAGCTAGATCTGATGCTGAAAAATCTAGTTCAGAATCTGCCGCTTTATCCTCGTCAATCTCCGCTAGTTCAGCTTCTAACAGCGAATCTATTGTTCAATCATCTCGTATTGCTGCTTCTCAAGCGCAAGCTAGTTCTGAAGCAACACAACAGGCAAATACTGATACTTCAACTGTAACCACCCAGACAGCTGATAGTAATAATATCAATTCTACTGATCGATATAAATGGGCTATACAAGATGGCTTTACCTGGGAAACTAGGAAAGGTCATTCTACTAGAATAGCACCTGGAAAAGCTTTACCTGTTGGCTATCATTGGCAAGTCCAATGATTGTACGAAGTTATTTGTTAATTCACAAAATAAAAATTATAAAGCCCTTTCTTAACTGATAAGGGCTTTATAATTATGTTTTATTGAACCATCAACGCAGTTGGGAACCACTTGTCACTCTCCGGCTGTCATCTTTATTCCAATAATTGCAACAATCAATAATGCAACAAAAAACCACGTAGCAGTTGAGAATTTATCGTGAAAAAGGATAACCCCCACAAGGACTGAACCAACAGCGCCAATACCTGTCCATATTGGGTAAGCGAGACTAAATGATAAGTGTTTAACAGCTTGCAGAAGACAAAGCATGCTAGTAATTAGACCTACTACAGTAATAACAGCCCAACCCACTTTAGAAAAACCATCACTTAACTTCATAGCAGTTGACCATAATATTTCCGAAATACCCGCAAACAACAAAAAGATCCAAGACATAGTTATCCTCCAAAATTAAAGCAGTTAAATAATCTAATTAGTTCAATGTTTTTTAAACAATGGTAACAGCTTAGTCAATTTTTTATTTTTTAATACAATTAAAGTCAACAATGCAATGACACTTATCCAAAATGAAATTATTTGAACCGGCGTCTTTACATATTTCACATCAATTTTACTAATACCTTTTTCTATAGGAACAACGATGGCATTGTTTTTATTATATTTTTCAGGCATTTTTTCCCCATTCACGTATACTGTGAACCCAGGATAAAAGATATTTGGCAATACAACATCAGTATACTTTTGTACTGAATTAATTCGATAATGTATGCTGTCGTATCCTGTTGTCCAACGTGTTTGTTGTATCTCTTTCTTTGGATTCATCAACGGAATAGAATGTTGTTCTAACTTATCTTTGATTTTGAATGCATTATGTGGCAAATAATCATATACATAATTATTTAGTGTGGCATTTTGAAAATCATCCCAAGAAACTATGTTAACAGCATTGCCGTTTGGGTTTCGCTTAATACTAAAATTAAGACTAGTGACTGAGAGCAATCCAATAGAACAAAATAGCGTTACCAGCAAGTAGCGACTCTTTCTATTTTCAACAATATTAGCAATGGCAATTGCCCCAAGAAAAGCTGAAATAAAAGTCGCAGTATAGAGAAATCTGCCAACGAATTGTACGAACCCTAAATATTTATCAAAAATTGGCCAAGGAAAGATATTAGTTACAAGTATTAAATTGATCAACAAAACTACTGATAAGTATTTTAATGCGGGATGAAACTTGTTCCAGCCATTAATAACAAAGAATACAACGATTAGGCCTGATAAACCTAAGCTGTACGAAGCCAACTTGTCTGTTAAAAATACACTCAATGTAGGTAAAACAGTATTTGACAACAATAGTTTATTGACAGAAATATTTTTAACAAACAACAAATTTTGTAGAAGTGGTGCTAAGAAAAACGCTGAAAGTAACGCTGAAAGCATTCCTGCGTAAATTAACTTTACTATACGCGTTAATTTGATATTCTTAGCTTCTTTAACAGTAAATGTCATTGAGAATGAAAAGACCAACATCAAAACAACAACTACCGCATCAGGTAGATCACATAAAATGAGTCCGGCAACCCCTAAAGACATTATCCACCATTTTTTATGATCTTTTAATGCAATCTGATACATTCCATAAAAAGCAATTGGCATAAAAATAAAAATAAAAGATCCACCAAAGCTACGATAAAACAATGTTATAGAAATCGCAAAATGACTAAATCCATATAGCGCACTACTTAATAGAGCAATGAAACGACTTTTTGTTATTTTTAATGTACAAATGTACATTGACATAAACGTTGAAAAAAAGATTAAAGCAATAAATGCCAAATAACCACCGTACGCATTGCCAAAGATTATGTGCAAGAGCACCTCTGGAAGCATAGTTATCAACGGATAAAAAAGATTTTGTGGATATCCAAATGATCCAAAAGTTTTAGTCATCACACTGGGAATTGCTTGATTCAAATGACCATGACTTAAATTCAAATAACTTTCTGCGACACGAGCCATATGGAAACGCCCATCCCATCCCTCTTGATGGATATAGGCTGGCCCATGCAAATAAGGTAAAATAATCAAACAACTGAATAACGCAAAAAGTAAGCAAACACTTATGTTTAAATGCTTACCAATTATATACTTAACTTTATTTATCATACTATTCTACTTTCCCCAAAAAAGAGCGAAATAACCTTCATTAACATCTCCAAAATAAGAAACACGCTCCTATGTATCATAACAGAAGTAATAGTGTTTTTAAAGCAAAAGTTTCTATAATAATTTCTGAAGTGAACTTTCACCATAATTTGTACCTAATTTTTCTAACACTAGAAGAATAGAGAAAATTTGCTACTTATCACTGTTCGATTTTCAGAAATAGCAGCTGTCTATCAAATACTTTATAAGCATTTAATGTTTTTTAAATCTGGCTATGTTTTTATATGGCATACCCCATATACCATATTTGTGATATCCTTTAATTATTAGCGCCAAAATGATACTGATTTAAAAAAAGGACAGAATTTCATGGATTGGAAAAATTATTCTTTGCAAACTCAAAATGCAGACTGGGCATTTTTGGATGAAATGTTAAGACGATCAAAAAGTAAAAAATTCGAGTTATCAGATTTTTTCGAAAATTATCAACACAAAAGATATGTCCTCGAAAATTGGAGTCGTAATCATTTACACAAACAAGTATTTTTTTCAAATTTTGATGAAATTATTCGGATTGAATGATTTTAAGAATAAACCCTACATAAATTTTTTTGCAGTTTGAGTTACGAAAACAGTAAATGGCTCCTACTGTGTACTGTGCTGTTTTCTAACGTTGTATTAAGTTATGCAAAATAAAAAAAAGTTGATATAACAACGTTTTTGTACATATAAAAACATGAGATAACATATAATAAAGGAGCTAGCGGGATTTGAACCCGCACACCGCGAAATGCGGCTCGACGGATTTCGAGTCCGTTGCAGTACCGGATTGTGCCATAGCTCCATAACGAAGAACCCAAGCAGGTTCCTAATTATTATTTAAAATAAATGTTAGTTTGTTGATGCCTTACGACGCTTAGCAGACTTTTCACGCTCAGCTGTGTTCAAGATAGCTTTACGGATACGTACGTTTTCAGGAGTTACTTCAACATATTCATCATCATTCAAGAATTCCAAAGAAGCTTCCAAATTCATGATGCGTGGTGTCTTAATTGAAGATGTTTGGTCTTTGTTTGATGAACGAACGTTTGATTGTGGCTTCAATTTTGTAACGTTGACTGAGATGTCATTGTCACGCGCATTCATTCCAACAATCATTCCTTCATAAACTTCAATACCAGCGCCAACAAACATTTGTCCACGATCTTCAACACCCATAATCGCATAGTTTGTAGTTGTTCCTTGGTTAATAGAAACCAAAGCACCATTACGACGTCCTGGTTCCCAGTTACGAACAACTGGACGATATTCAGCATACGTATGGTTAAAAATACCATATCCACGTGTAGCTGACATAAATTCAGTTGAATAACCAATTAAGCCACGTGAAGGTGCCATATAAGTCAAACGTGTTTGTCCGTTACCAACAGACTCCATGTTGACCATCTCACCCTTACGTTGGTTCAATGAATCAATAACTGTTGATGAATATTCATCAGGTGTATCGATTTGAACTGATTCATATGGTTCTGATTGAACACCATCAATTTCACGGTAAATAACCTGTGGACGAGAAGCTTGTAACTCAAAGCCTTCACGACGCATCGTTTCAATCAAAATTGACAAGTGTAATTCACCACGACCAGACACTGACCAAGCACCAGCTTGTCCAATATCTTCAACGCGCAATGACACATCAGTATGCAATTCACGACGCAAACGATCTTCAATTTGACGTGCAGTAACAAACTTACCTTCTTTACCTGCAAACGGACTGTCATTTTGACGGAATGTCATTTGCAAAGTAGGTTCGTCGATACGTAAAATTGGTAATGCATCTGGATGAGCAGGATCTGCAACTGTTTCACCAACAGAGATATCTTCCATACCAGAGACAGCAATCAAATCACCAGCTTTAGCTTCTTGGATATCTACTTGGTCTAACCCGATGAAACCAGCAAGCTTAGTTACACGGAAGCTTTGTGTTGAACCATCCAACTTCAAAACTTCAACGTTGTCACCAATTTTAATTGTTCCGCGCTTAACACGGCCAATACCGATACGACCAACGAAATCATTGTAGTCCAACATTGCCACTTGGAATTGTAATGGTTCATCTGAGTTGTCAACTGGTGAAGGAATTGTATTAAAGACAGCATCAAAAATTGGCTTCATCGTATGTTCTTGATCGTCAACATTTGGTGACAAAGAAGATGTACCGTTCATCGCTGAAGCAAAGATAACTGGGAAGTCCAAATCTTCTTCATCGGCACCTAATTCAATAAACAAATCCAATACTTCGTCAACAACTTCTTCAGGACGTGCACCAGGACGGTCCACTTTGTTAACGATAACGATTGGTGTCAAATGTTGTTCGAAAGCTTTTTTCAACACAAAACGAGTTTGTGGCATTGTACCTTCAAAAGCATCAACGACCAACAACACGCCATCAACCATACCCATGATACGTTCAACTTCACCACCGAAGTCCGCGTGTCCAGGTGTATCCAAAATGTTAATTTGCTTGTCCCCAACCTTAACGGCTGTGTTTTTTGACAAGATAGTGATACCACGTTCTTTTTCAATATCATTAGTATCCATTGCACGATCACCCAATTCCTTGCGTGAATCCAATGTGTCTGATTGCTTCAAAAGTTCGTTAACCAGCGTCGTCTTCCCGTGATCGACGTGGGCAATGATAGCGATGTTACGAATGTCTTCGCGATTTGCCAATTTTCTAGTACTCCTTTAATTTAAATGCTGCCACATACAAAAGCTAGGGACACTTCGTTCCCTAGCTTCTATGCAACGCCAAAATATCGCGATGCGCTCGATTCGTAGCAACTAATACTATGTTAGATGATAACATATCTAACTGCTTTCCGTCAATATCTGAAACAATTAATCCTAATGTTTTTGCTAAAACTTGACCAGCAGCAAAATCCCATGACATCATTTTTGAAGAATATCCAACGGCTTGACCACGTAGGACACGGATAAAAGACGGACCAGCAGCGCCAATAACTCGGTATCCCAAGGCACTTTTAGCAATTTCGTCATATCCAAACATCCCATAGAGCAAGCGCGCACCACTCAATAAAACAATTCCTTGATTAAGCGCATCATTTTCTGGTGGATCTAACCGCAATTGATTGGCAAAAACACCCATTTGAGGACCCCCATGATAAACAATATTATTTACCACATCCATAATCCATCCTAAAATAGGTTGGTTATCAATGTAAAGTGCTATCATAATAGCAAAGTCATCGTGCTGTTTATAGAAATTCATGGTACCATCAATTGGATCGACAAACCACACATGTCCAGCCATACTAATTGGTTTATCACCAAATCCCTCTTCACTCACAATTTGTGCATCTGGATCAAATTTTCGAATGTACTTGTTGATTATTTGCTCATTGCTTTTATCAACATTTGTAACTAAATCACGTGCATCGTGTTTAGTAGCTACATCTAAATGCTGATTATTCATTGCCGCTATTGTAGATTTTTGCAATTCATCAAGCCACACTAATACAGTTTGGTCAATTTCTTGAATTTCAAATGGGCTTAATGTGCTCATAAGCGTACTCTGTCTTTCGTCGAATTTTGGACAAATTTTATGGTTTTATATATGCTGTATCCCGTTTGGCGTTCAAAATCCTTATCAAATTTTTTCTGCTCGCTTTTGGCAGGCATTATTTTTCTGTATGCATCGTAGTTTTTTAATACCTCTTCACGAGAAGATCCTTTTTCATAAACACCTAACACACTGTTTATAAAATTTGTCACAATAATAATATCTTGGGTCGTCCAATCACCATCGATTGGTAATACATAATTTTCATTCATAATTTTATTTTAACATGTTATAACGTTTGATATACTAGATTGTGAGGTAAAAAAAATGACAATCAGATTTACTATGGATAAAATCACACGGGACGGGGATCCCGTACTACGTAAAACGGCTGCGTCCGTTCATTTCCCTTTGAGTGAAGAACACGCACAACTTGCTAAAGATATGATGGAATATTTAGTTGTATCTCAAGATGAAAAACAAAATGAGAAGTACGGTCTACGTCCAGGTGTTGGATTAGCTGCTCCACAAGTAGGCTACTCTTTGCGTATGTCATCAATTTTAATACCTGCACTTGACCCAGAAGACACAATTGACGAACCTTATTTTAAGGGCACAATTTTCAACCCTGTAATTATTTCAGAGTCCGTCAAGCGAGGTGCCTTAAACGTTGGTGAAGGTTGTCTATCAGTTGATGAAGATGTGCCTGGCTTTGTACCTCGTGCTTATCGAATAACAGTACGCTACCAGGATGAAGATGGTAATAAGCAAACAATTAAATTGCGCGACTATCCTGCCATTGTTTTCCAGCATGAAATCGATCACTTACATGGGCACTTATATTATGATCACATTAATATGCAATCGCCTTGGGAAGTTGATGAAGATACAAAATATATTGATTAATTTGGTCAATCTAAAAAGCTCTGCAGATAATCACTGCGGAGCTTTTTGATTACAATTTATCGAAGAAACTCTTTTTCTTAGTTGTACCGTCGGTAGCTTCCTTGAAAGCTTCCAACGCCTTTTTCTGATCTTTATTAAGTCGTGTCGGTACTTCGACAGTCACAATAACAAATTGATCTCCGTGTCCATTGCCACGCAAACGCGGAGCACCCTTACCACTCAAGCGGAAACGCTTACCAGTTTGAGTACCAGCTGGGATTCTTAACTTCACTTCACCGTGAACCGTCTTGACTTGAATTTCGTCACCCAACGCAGCTGTCACAAAGCTTATCTTTTGTTCTAAGTAGACATCTGCACCATCACGTTCAAATCCATCCCTTGATGGTGATACTTGGAAGACAACGAACAAGTCTCCTTGTGGTCCACCATTAACACCACTTTCACCTTGTCCACTCAAACGCATTTGCTGCCCAGTTTCAACACCAGCAGGTACAGTAACCTTAATCTCGTGTTGCTTACCATCACCACGGTTAAACTTAATCGTAGTTTCCTTACCAAAAATGGCCTCTTCAAAAGTCAAGTTCATGCGGTACTGTAAATCTTGTCCTTTGCGCGGACGATTTGGATCAAATCCGCCACCAAACATTTGACTAAATATATCACCCAAATCGGAGAAGTCGCTGAAGCCACCTTGGCCGCCAAAACCGCCTTGGCCACCAAAACCACCTTGTGCGCCGTTAGGTCCAAATTGATCATATTGCGCACGCTTTTGTTCATCACCTAGCGTCTCAAAAGCTTCTTGAACTTCTTTATATTTTTCTTCAGCACCAGGTTCATGATTCAAATCTGGATGGTATTTTTTTGACAGCTTACGATAAGCCTTTTTAATTTCATCTTGACTGGCGTCTTTACTAACGCCGAGACGGTCATAATATTCAGTGTTATTCACGCGCCCGCTCCTTCTAATTTATGTACACAAACCGCACTCAATGAATGCGGTTTGTTTTAATAATTACTTCTTGTCGTCTTTATTTGGATCAACTTCTTCAAAATCACCATCAACTGTGTTGTCATCAGCAGACTTTGCGTCTCCTTCAGCTCCGTCCTTTGGCGCTGCTTGTTGATACAACTTCATTGCTAATTCACCAGCTACCTTAGTTAATTCTTCTGACTTAGCCTTCAAATCTGTCAAATCAGCATCATCAGCTGCGGCATCTTCCTTAGCTTTTTTCAAAGCTTCCAAAGCGTCTTGTGTTGGCTTCTTTTCATCGTCACCCAACTTGTCACCAACTTCTTCCAAAGTCTTTTCAGTTTGGAAAATCAATTGATCAGCTTCGTTGCGTGAATCGACAGCTTCTTTCTTCTTAGCATCAGCCTCTTCGTTTGCCTTGGCATCGTTCATCATCTTTTCAATTTCTTCGTCTGACAAACCACCAGCAGCTTGGATTGTAATCTTTTGCTCCTTCTGTGTTCCTAAGTCCTTAGCAGAAACATTAACAATACCGTTACGATCAATGTCGAATGTCACTTCAATTTGAGGTACACCACGTGGTGCGGCCGGAATATCTGCTAATTGGAATCGACCCAATGTCTTGTTGTCGGCAGCCATTGAACGTTCACCTTGCAAAACATGAATGTCAACAGCTGGTTGATTGTCAGCTGCAGTTGAGAATACTTGTGACTTTGAAGTTGGAATCGTTGTGTTGCGTTCAATCAACTTAGTGAACACACCACCCATTGTCTCAATACCCAATGACAATGGTGTAACATCAAGCAAAACAACATCCTTAACATCACCAGTAATGACACCACCTTGAACGGCAGCGCCCAAAGCAACAGCTTCATCAGGGTTAATTGAGTGGTTAGGTTCCTTACCTGTCATCTTCTTAACAGATTCTTGTACGGCTGGAATACGAGTTGAACCACCGTTCAAGATAACCTCGTCGATGTCAGAGAATGACAATCCGGCATCCTTCAAAGCACTCAAAACAGGTTGCTCTGCTTTCTTAATCAAATCAGCTGTTAATTCGTTAAACTTTGCACGTGTCAATGATGTCTGTAAGTGCAATGGTCCGTTATCACCTGAAGCAATAAATGGCAAATCAATTTGAGCTTCGTTTGCAGATGACAAAGTCTTCTTAGCTGATTCTGCGGCATCCTTCAAACGTTGCAAAGCTAATTTGTCATCCTTTAAATCAACACCATTTTCTGACTTAAATTGTTCTGCCAAATAGTCAATAACTTTGTTATCAAAGTCATCACCACCAAGATGAGTATCACCGTTTGTTGACAAAACTTCAAACACGCCATCTCCTAATTCAAGGATTGACACATCGAATGTTCCACCACCTAAGTCATAGACAAGAATTTTTTCATCCTTATCTAGCTTGTCCAAACCATAAGCCAATGCGGCAGCTGTTGGTTCGTTAATGATACGTTCTACTTCCAGACCAGCAATCTTACCGGCATCCTTAGTAGCTTGACGTTGTGCGTCGTTAAAGTAGGCAGGAACTGTGATAACAGCTTTTTCAACCTTTTCACCTAAGTAATCTTCAGCATAGCCCTTAATATATTGCAAAATCATTGCTGAAATTTCTTGTGGTGTGTAGTCTTTACCATTGGCATTAACTTTATAACCAGCTTCACCCATGTGAGACTTGATTGAAATAATCGTGTCTGGGTTTGTAATTGCTTGACGCTTTGCAACATCACCCACTTGACTTTCGCCATTTTTAAATGAGACAACTGAAGGTGTTGTACGACCACCATCTGGATTTGTGATGATCTTTGGTTCGCCACCTTCAAGGACAGCAACAGCTGAGTTTGTCGTTCCTAAATCAATACCAATAATTTTTGACATAAATATTTTCTTCCTTTACTTTAAAATCATTTTCATCTTTTTAAGGTGTGGTATCTCATCGATTGAATCACCATGCAAAATCGTTCTTATTTCGCCACTGCAACCATTGCTGGTCGAATTACGCGGTCTTGTAATATGTAACCCTTTTGCAAAACTTGTGCAATCTGGTCAGATTCAACTTCATCTGACTCAACACTTTGAATTGCTTGGTGCTTAGTTGGATCAAAAGATTCACCAATTTCACCCGTTGACGTAATACCATTGTCTGTTAAAGCTTGATTTAACGTCTTAAGCGTCATCTCCACACCTGTTTTAATTTGCTTTGACACTTCATCGTTAGCTTCAACTTGAAGGGCTCTTTCCAAATTATCAACGGCTGGCAATACTGCACTGGCTAATTTTTGTCCATTATACTTGCGTACATTTTGTAGTTCACGCGCATTGCGCTGTTGTATATTTTGAATTTCTGCTTGTGAACGTAATAATTTTTCTTCGAGGTTGTTAACTTGCTCTGTTAGCTTATCAATTTCCGCTTGTTTCGGATCAGGCTCCACCTGTAAATCATCAGCTTCAGATTCAATTTCTTCGGTCAAATTTTCATCAGTTTGATCAGAAATGTTCTTATCTTCTACAACTTCTTCGTTTTTTTCTGTCACAAGTGTGACCTCCTAGCTATGTATATTCAATCATTTTGCGACTTAACGCTTCACCAAACGCGTCTGTAAGCAACGTATTGGTACTATATGACATAGGAATTGGACCAAGTAAAGCAATAATACCACTTCCTTGATTTGGTACCAAAAATCCACGCGTAATCAAGCTGAACTCTGAAAGTAATGGCTCGCCAATCTCACGTCCAATTTTAACTTGAACATCTCGTGTTGGCGAAGCAATTTGTCTAACATCCTCAGCATTGTTCAAAAATTCCAACAGAGGCTTCACATCAGCGATATCTGTTTCTTTACTAAAGTCTAGAACATTCAATCGGCCGCCAATATGGACGTTATCTCCGTTCGATCGTGCTAACACGTCGCCAAATAGTTGCAAAAAAGCTGCCGGCGTTTTAATCATGCGACTCATTTGCGTAGGCAACTCATCAGACTGCATCATACGCAACACATCATTAACCGGTCGACCGACCATCTGATCATTGATGTATGCAACCATACTTTCTAACGATTCAATCGCCATTTCATTTGGTAATTTAAATGTCTGGCTAGTCACTTTACCATCATTAGTAACCAATACTGCAATCAGCTGATGGCCCTCCAATGGAACCAATCGAAATCCCGAAACTTTAATATCAATTCGCCTTGGCTTCAAAATTAACGCAGTATAACCAGTTAAATTTGATAAAGTCCTAGCTGTTTCGTCTAGCAAATCATCTATCTCATGGAAGTTTCCACGGAATGATTGAATGACCGCTTGTACATCGCGATCAGTCGCTCTGCGTGTCATCATCAGGTGATCTAAATAATAACGATACCCTTCGTATGATGGTACACGACCAGCAGAAGTATGCAATTTTTTTATAAGATCATCGGATTCTAGCGCTGCCATTTCGTTACGAATCGTAGCAGAGCTAATTTTAATATCTAGATGTTCTTGTAGACTTTTTGAACCAACCGCATGCTCACGCTGTGTATACTCATAAATAATGGCGGTTAAGATTAACTTTTGTCGTTCTGTTAGCGCCATATTATCGACTCCTTTTAGCACTCACTATATCTAACTGCTAACACTTATTATAATACACTATTTGAGAAATAATGCAAGTCTTTTTAGCACTCTTTTTATAAGAGTGCCAAAAAACTGTATTTTATAATTTTGTATTAAAATAATGCCTTGTTTGTCTTGCATCTTCATTAAGTTGATCTATCAGTGCTTGAACGTTTTCAAATTTCACTTCACCACGCAGATAATGACACCATTGTATCTGAACAAACTCACCATATATTTCTTCTTGATAATCTAAAATGTTAATTTCAACTGTGATTGGACGAGCATCACCAAACGTCACATTGCGTCCGATGCTAGCCATTCCTAGATACCAAGTATCATATACTTTTATTTTTACAGCATAGATACCAATACCAGGCAGCCATTCCTCTTCAGGTGTTTGTATATTGGCAGTTGGGAAGCCTAATTCACGGCCTCTAGCTTCGCCATGGACGACTATACCTGATGTCGAATGGACACGACCAAGCTGCTGTGCGGCGCCATCTACGTTCCCCTGATCTAACATAGATCGAATTGTTGAAGAAGAAACTTTCTGATTATAATCATCAAATTCAGACACAGTAATAACATCAAAGCGATTAGTTGCATATGTTGCTAAATGTAGCATATCACTATCCGTTCCCGCTGCACCATACAAATGGTCGAATCCTGCTACCACCGTAACAGGGTTTAATTGCATGACCACCTCATCTACAAACTGTTGACCACCTAATTTAGCAAGTTTAGAAGTAAATTGCATAACATAAACCCGATCAACACCTAGCTGTCTCATGATGGACTTCTTTTTGGCTAATGGTGTTAAATAACGCAGTGGTTTTTTCAACGTCTGAAAAGCTACAATTGGATGTGGATCATAGGTCAACACAGCCAAGGGCACCCCTTGTTTTTCAGCTTCTGCTTTCGCACGAGCTAAAACAGCCTGATGCCCGCGATGAACACCGTCAAAAAAGCCCATTGCAACGACCTGTTGAACCGGCTTTTTAAAATCTAATATCGGATAATGTAAACGAATTAATTCTGTCATAGTCATTGGTTATCAAATACATAACGAGAGCGCCATAATTGCTCAATCTCGTCATATTGATATACTGCTTTCAGTTTGTTTTGATAATATAGTTGCAAATAGCTGTCATTTGCAGGCCAACTAGAAATTTTCTGACCATTTTTTACAGCAAACCATTCATTTTCACTCAAATTTTTAGTTGGCCACTTCAATACTTCTCTAATAGGTATTACTTGTTTTAATACTTCTTCATACGATAGTGTGGACAAAAAATCCAGGTCACGTGCTTCAGAAATTTTGAAGCCGCTCCCCATCGTTCGAGTTAATTGTGTCATTGTTGCCGGGATCCCAATTATTTTGCCTGCATCTACGGCTAAAGTGCGAATATACGTGCCCTTGGAAACTGTGGCTTCAAACTTGAATACCTGCTTACCATCTATAAATTTAATACCGGATGTACGTTTAAAGTCATGAATTACCGCTTTACGAACTGGACGTTCAACAGTCTCACCATTTCGAGCATACTCATAGAGCCGCTTACCATTAACTTTTACAGCAGAGTACATAGGTGGCCTTTGTGTGATTTCGCCATTTAATTGCTGTATCGCTTGATCAATTTTCTGGTCAGAAAAAGGCGTTACGATATCCAGCTGATCAACGATTTCACCATCAAGGTCCTCTGTTTCTGTTGAAAACCCTAATGTAATTTCACCAATATAACTTTTTGGCCGTGTTTGCAATTCATCAATCAACTTTGTCGCTTTACCTAAAGCAACTACTAGGACACCATCAACATTCGGATCTAAAGTGCCAGCATGCCCAACTTTTTTTTGACCAATAATACGGCGTACTCTACTAACAACATCAAAAGATGTCATGCCACGAGGCTTATTGATAACTAACAAACCATCAACTATCTGATTCTTTGTCATTTTGCAATTCCCCTACTTGCCAGACGTTTTGTCCTGCATAAACAGAACCATACCGAATATTTGGTAGGTCTTGGTTTGCCCAAACAACATAAATGCGTAGTGCTTCATGATCAGCAGATAGCACCTTCTGATTTGTCGTTCCAATAACATCACCTGCATGTAATTGTTGTCCTACACCGTATTGAGCCAACCGAACGACATTTGATGTGCCCACGACAGTTACAGTTACAGTCTGTTCTAAAATATCTGTTAGCGTCAAATAATCATTAGTGGACTCAGTAACAATACCCGAAACCGGTGCCATTAAATTACCACCATGCGGCACTAGCATAACCCCGTTTTTAGTTTTAAAGGGTTCATCGCGGCTGTCGGTAATTTTTTGTAAATCGCCAGTCACTGGCGCTACTAAAACAGGCGTATCATTATTACGCGCTAATCTAGTCGCATTGATTTGACCCGTACTCTTCAATTGTGATAATTTTTTTTCTGAACCAAAAAGTCGTTTCCAGAAGTTCATCTTTAGCCGCGTACCTTTTCAATATATTTTGTCATTCGCTTCATTCCTTCTGCCAAGTCTTCATCGGACGCAGCGTATGAAATACGAATGTAAGCTTGCGCTGCATCGCTGAAGGCCGAACCAGGAATAACCGCCACTTTACCTTCTTTTGCTAACTGTAAAGCAAACACATCGCCATCAGTACCTAAATCAGCAGGCAATTTAGCAAATAAATAAAATGCCCCTTCTGGCTCAACCACATCAAACCCTAACGCCTGCAACTGTGATAACACTTTATCTCGACGTTGACGATAAATATCACGCATCTTTACTGGTGTGTCGGTTACATCACGTAAAGCAACCAAAGCCGCATCTTGAACAAATGTAGGTACAGCGAAAACCAGCGTTCCATGTGTTTTTTGCAATTGCGCAATTGTCTCAGCTTGGCCTAAAATAAATCCCACACGATAGCCTGTCATGGCATGAGATTTGGATAAACCATTAATGTAAATTGTGCGTTCAGGTATGTACTCAGCAAATGATACATGTTCTTGATCGTAAGTTAGGACGGAATAAATTTCGTCAGAAATGACCCATAAATTATGCTTCGTAAATGTTTCAGCTAATGCAATGATCTCATCACGTGAGTATGTTACTCCCGTGGGATTAGTTGGGTAATTCATCAAAATAGCTTTAACGGGTACCGTCGCATTTTTGATGGTTTCTTCGACCATATCAGGTGTTAATTTAAAATCGTTTGCCGTTGTATCAATGGACAAACGCACACCATGTGCTAAATCAAGAGAAGAAAAATAAGGTCCATAGGCTGGTTCTGGTACCAACAAGCCATCATTATCATTCAGGAGGGTTTGAAATATAACATTTATGGCTTCACTCACACCCTGTGTGATGATAATATTTTCTGGACCATTATAATTTAAATGATACTCACGATTAAAATACGCAACAGCAGCTATTCTCAAATCTGTTTCACCTTGACTTTCAGCGTAGTGAGAACGATCGTTTGTAATTGCATCAATAGTCGCTTGCTTAATACGTTCATCAACAGCAAAACCAGGTTCACCAAATGTTAATCGTAAAATATCTGGAATATCACGAACTTTTAATTGAAAATCCAATAGTTTGTCAGGCGCCATATCCAATACTATAGAATTGAAGGGTTGAGTTGGATTAGTCATATTAAATCTCATTTTCTTAAAAATTAATTGTATAGAACTATTTTAACACAAAAAGCGCTCATCCTAATGGAGAGCGCCCAATATTTGATAATTTATTAATTTTCAGTGTGCAGCTTGCGAATCAAGTCCTCAATATGATTTCCGTATTGAACAGATGTATCACGCACAAACTTCAATTCTGGCGTTTTGTAAACCGTCAATCGTGAACCTAATTCTTTACGAATCAATCCACTAGCAGCTTCCAAGCCGGTTTGAGTTTTCTTAGCATCACTGGCCAAATCAGATAAAATGGAATAATAAATTGTTGCTATCTGCAAGTCACCAGACAATTCAACACTTGTTACTGTAACCTCTTTTACTCGCGGATCATTAATACGCTTAAGTAATAAATCAGTAACATCACGTTGTACTTCTTGAGCGAGACGACCTGCACGTTGTGGATTTGCCATAACTATTTCGCCTTCTCTTTCTTTCTATTAAAAGACACAACCTACCAAAAAGCATTCAGCGTAATCGGTCTCTTACTTAGGTTTAACTTCTTCCATTACATAGGCTTCAACAACGTCCCCAGCGTGAACATCATTAAATTTGGCCACTGTAAATCCGAATTCAAATCCCATCTTCACTTCGTTAACTGCATCTTTACCGCGCTGCAATGAGCCAACTTCACCGTCAAACACTACCACATTATCACGTATGACGCGAACCTTAGAATCCTTAGTAATTTTACCTTCTTCAACCATGGCACCGGCAATAGTTCCGACCTTAGAGAATTTGAATAATTCTTTAACTTCGACTTTTCCAATAACCTTTTCTTCGTATACAGGTTCAAGTTGGCCCTTCATAGCTGCTTCAACATCGTCGATCGCATTATAAATGACATTATAGAAACGAATATCAACCTTTTCAGAATCAGATTGTGATTTTGCCAAAGGTGTAGGACGAACGTTGAATCCGATGATAATTGCACCAGATGCTTCAGCCAAAGTAACATCCGATTCGTTAATCGCACCAACAGCAGTATGGATAATATCCACACGAACACCGTCAACCTCAATCTTTTTCAGTGATCCAGAAAGTGCTTCGACAGATCCTTGAACATCAGCCTTGACAATAACTGGCACCGTCTTCATCGCTTTTTCAGCCATTGTATTGAACAATGTATCCAAAGTAACAACTGATCCTGAATTACGAACTGCTTCTTGTGCTCGCTTTGCACGTTCTTCACCGGCTGCGCGAGCTGTCTTTTCATCAGCCATAACAATGAAACGATCACCAGCTTGTGGCACCCCATTCAAACCAGTAATTTGGATAGGTGTCGCAGGCAAAGCTTCTGATAGCTCAACGCCACGTTCGTTTGTCATTGTACGTACACGGCCATAGGTATTACCAACAACAATTGGATCACCAACATGCATTGTTCCTTGTTGTACAAGAACAGTAGAAACTGGTCCACGTCCCTTATCCAAGCGGGCTTCAATTACTGAACCACGTGCTGGCATATTAGGATTTGCTTTCAATTCCAAAACTTCAGCTTGCAACAAAATCATTTCCAGTAGTTCATCAACATTTTGACCAAACTTAGCTGAGATTTTAACGAAGATTGTGTCACCACCATACTCTTCAGGAACTAAGTCATAAGCCATTAACTGATTCATCACATCGTCAGGATTTGCTCCAGGCTTGTCAATTTTGTTAACAGCAACAATGATTGGCGTTCCCGCTGCCTTAGCATGATTAATCGCTTCAATTGTCTGCGGCATAACACCGTCATCAGCAGCAACAACAAGAATTGTCAAATCAGTTACGTTAGCACCACGTGCACGCATCTCTGTGAAGGCGGCGTGTCCTGGCGTATCCAAGAATGTAATTAATTTATCATTAATACGTGTTTGGTATGCACCGATATGTTGTGTGATACCGCCTGCTTCACCTTCAGTAACATGAGAATTACGTAGATAATCCAACAATGTTGTCTTACCATGATCAACGTGTCCCATGATCGTCACAACTGGTGGACGAGAAACTAACTTGCTCTCATCAATATTTTCATCATCAAAGAATCTGTCAATATCAGCAACGTCTTCTTCTTCTTTGGCTTGTGCTTCGATACCATAATCAGCTGCCAAAATTTCGATTGTATCTTCATCCAAACTTTGGTTTTGATTTGTAACAATGCCCAGTAAGAATAACTTTTTAATAATTTCTGCTGTATCACGATGCAACAACTTTGACAAATCTTGCACGTTCATACCAACACGATATTCCAAAACTGCTGGTAATGGTTGTTCTTTACGTACTGTTGCTGGAGTTGATGGTTGGTGTTTAGCAGCAATACGACGTGACTTTTTAGAACCGCGTGGACGATCATTACGGCGTGGTGTTTGTTGGCCAGTACCATTAGTATTACGCTTACGTGAGTTATTGCGCGCAGAATTATTACCAGAAGCGAGAGCGCCACCAAACTTCCCTGCACCAGTGGTTGTTGATGCAGTAGCTGGTTTAGTTGCACTAGTTTCTTTCTTTACAGCTGGCTTAGTTGCTGCAGCTGGCTTCTTTGGATGCTTAGCAGCTGCAGAAGCTTGGCGCTTCTTTTCATTTTCATTCACGTACTGCTTCAAGCTATTATCCGGTTTAGCAGAATAATCAACTTGCCCTTCACGTGGCTTCGTTGACCAATTTTTCTTCTCTCGAATCATTGGACGCCCTTCAGCAGGTGCAACGCGTGATCCAGGACGATTGTTGCGGTTTCCACCGTTATTTGAACGGTTTTGGCCACCAGTAGATGTATTCGAGCGATTCTGATTATTGCGATTTTGGCTTTGGCCACCATTATTTGGACGATTTTGATTGTTATTGTTAGGACGTGCAGGACGGCTTGGACGTGAGCCTCCTTGGGCTGGCGTTGTACCATCTGCTAACTTTGCCGCATGACGGCGTTGTGATGCGGGCAATTCCTTACGTTCTGGGACTGCCTGTTTTCGTGCAGGACGGTTTGAACCTGAGAATTTCTTTTCTTCTGTCATTTAGTTCCGCTCCTTTTCTGAAATTAATTGTTTAATTTTTCGACTAAAACCTTGATCAGCAATGGCGAAAACACCTCGGTTAACACCAATGGCATCCGTTAATTGCTTTTTAGTATAGTCTTGTACTAGTTTGATATTATAGAAGTTTGATTTATCGGCGAATTTTTTTGCTTGACTTTTACCACCATCACTGGGAAAGAAAACTAGAAAAACCTTTTGCCCACGAATAGCTGATAACGTAGGTTCTGTTCCAAGTACTAGTTTACCAGCGCGCATTGCTAAACCAACTAAATTCAATATTTGGTCATTCTTATTTATCACCAAACAACTCCCGACGTGCTTGTTGATGGTCAACGTAAGCAATGAGTTCATCATAGAATTCATCTGCTACTTTCACACCAAATGCTTTATCAAAGATACGCTTTTCTTTAGCCATTTCTGCATTTTTTACATCTAGGCTAACATACGCACCACGACCATTGGCTTTCCCTGTTGGGTCTAAAGTCACGTCACCTTCTTTACTACGCACGACTCGAACGAGTTCTTTTTTAGGAAACATTTCACCCGTTACAATGTCTTTTCTCATTGGTATTTTACGAGGTTTCATATGTACCAGTATGACTATAAATCACTTGATTTATGATCATATTTCCTTTCAAATTATTCTTCGTTTTCGTCAGCAGCTGTAGCAGCTGGTGTTGGGTCTAAGCTAGCTGCTGCTTCACTTTCAGATTTAATGTCAATCTTGAATCCCGTTAACCGTGCTGCTAAGCGAGCATTTTGACCCTTTTTCCCGATTGCTAGAGATAACTGATTGTCTGGAACAATAACCGTTACCGCACGGTCGTTGGCTGGATCAAAAATGACATCAGTTACTTCTGAAGGGTTTAAAGCATTCGCAATATACTGTGCTTCATCTTCAACCCACTCCACAATATCCATATTTTCACCAGCTAGTTCGTTAACAACGCTTTGTACACGTGCACCACGTTGACCAACCATGGCCCCAACTGGATCTAAGTCAGTATCATGCGTATAAACGGCAATTTTTGAGCGATCACCAGCCTCACGCGCAATAGACATGATTTCAACAGTACCATCATAAACTTCTGGCACCTCTTGTTCAAACAATCGTTTAACCAAATCAGCTGCTGTTCGTGATACAAAGACTTGTGGTCCCTTGGCATTGTTTTCAACTTTGTTAACCAAGACCTTAATACGATCTCCCATGTGATACCGCTCATTGGGCATTTGATCGTTTGGGGCCATTACAGCTTCTTGATTGCCAGGTAAGTTCACATATAGGAATCGTGCATCTTGTCGGTCAACTTCACCTGTTATAATTTCATCTTCATAATCAGAAAACTTGTTATAAATAGCTTGTCGTCCAGCTTCACGCATTTTTTGCACAATCACTTGTTTTGCAGCTTGTGCCGCCATACGACCAAAATCTTTTGGCGTAACATCAAAGCGAATCTCATCTCCTGCTTCATATGCTCGATTGATTGCCAATGCATCGGATAAAGAAATCTCTATTTCTTCATCTTCAAGATCATCATCTAAAACAACATGCTTTACTTGTTTAATACTAATGTTGCCCTTTTTATCGTCGAATGTTGCTTCGACATTATCAGCGGTATTGTATTGCTTCTTGTAGGCGGCTTTCAATGCGTCTTCAAGCGCTTCGACAACAACTAAACGATCAATTCCTCGTTCTGATTCAAGAGCATTAAGTGCTTCCACTAATTCTTTACTCATTTGATTTTCTCCATTTTTAACGATTTAAAACTGGACATCCAGTATTGCTTTAGCTATTTCGTCAAAGGTTAATGGCAAACGTCCATTAGTTGTCGTCAGCGTCAAGCCATCTTTGTTTAGATCAGCAATCTTTCCTTGCCACTTTTTTTGGCCTTCTTTGGCAACAAACAAGGATACTAAAATATTTTCATTGGCCTCTTTAGCCCATTCAAAATGCCATAATTCCTTTAATGGTCGATCAGCGCCTGGTGATGAAATATCTAAAACATAGGCTTCAGGAATTGGATCTGGATCCACGGTATCTAACAATTCATTAACTTCTTGCGTGAATAGTGTCAAATCATTCATCGTAATAAATTGATGATCAGGTTTATCCAGCAAAATCCGTAAAACTTTTTGTCCACCTTCTTTGGTAAACGTTAAATCCCACAGTAAATCATTATGTGCTTCAATGATTGGTGAAATCAAGTCAATAACTGTCTGTTCGGTTTTGTTTGCCATTTATTTTCCCCTTTCGATGAATAGTTTTGTCAATTACGTTTACTAATATAGCGTTAACACTATCTTATATTGACAATAAGCGTGCTAATCCCATAAAAAATGAGCCGGCCGCTTTTCCAAGTGACCCGCCCATTTACAATTGCTATGTAAATTAACTATATTTATTGTACCCTATTTATTAAAATAGTGCAAATTACAGTGCACATACGTCAACAACATAAAAAAGCCCGCAAGCTGGGGCTTTTTTATACTAATCCTTCGAATGAAACAATTAGAAGAAGTTGCTGGTTTCTTTTACCAAGAAGCCTTACGAACACCAGGAATTTGACCCTTGTGTGCTAATTGACGGAAGTTCAAACGTGACATTCCAAATTCACGCATGTAAGCGTGTGGACGACCATCAATCCAATCGCGGTTATGAACGCGTACTGGAGATGAATCCTTTGGCAAAGCTGCCAATCCAATATAGTCACCCGCAGCCTTCAATGCTGCACGCTTGTCAGCATACTTTGCAACTAAAGCTTCACGCTTTTGTGCCTTAGCAATCTTTGACTTCTTTGCCATTACTTAATCTCCTTAAATGTTACTACTTTGCGAAGTTTTGGTGAGTACTTCTTTAACTCAAGGCGGTCAGGCGTATTACGACGGTTTTTAGACGTCAAGTAGATACGCTCACCAGTTTCATCATTTCCTAGAACGACGTGGATACGCATAATCCTTGCTCCTTAGTGTTTTTCTTAAAATTTTTATTTGCTTGTCAATACAAATATCTATTATACATGAACCGATTACCAGTGTAAAGGTCTGTGAATAAATTTATCAACATTTTATCCACAAAAATTCATAATTCGAATTAAATTAATTTGGTATGAATTTTTTTAGAGTTGGTTTTCTAATGGTGGAACTACTTGCTTCTTTCTAGAAACAACACCAGGTAGATCAATTACATTATTGTCAAGTTTTTGATTAAATGCTGCTTCGATTGATTGAGCAGCATCTCCAATGTACAAGCCCTTAGAGTTTGAATTCAAGATATCAGTAATCACAAACAAAAAGTCTTCATAACCTTCCTCTGCAATTGCTGCTTCAATTCCTGCCTGACGAGATAATACTTCATCAATATCAACAGTGTTGACTTGACCAATCCGGAATTGGTGCCCGCCCATTTCAAATGATTTGGCATCACCATCAATTAATTCTTTATCAGTGCGTGATGACAAATCTGTTCCAGCTTTCAACAAATCCAAACCATAGGCAGCATAATCTTCAAGTCCTGCAATCTTAGCTAAGGCTTCCAAAGCGGGTTGGTCGTATGATGTCGTCGTTGGACTCTTGAGCAATAATGTGTCAGATATAATTGCTGAAGCTAATAGACCAGCAATTTCTGCAGGAATAACAATGTTTGCTTGTTTGAATTCATAGTACAAAATAGTTGCTACAGATCCCCATGGCTTAGCCGTGATATACAAGGGTGTAGAATTTGTGAACGCAAACTTATGATGATCATAAATGTTTTCCACGGTAACGTCAGCTAAATTATCAACTGATTGTGCAGCTTCATTATGGTCAACTAAAACAACTGTTTCTGTATCGGCCTCAGAAATTACACGAAGCGGCTTAACTTTAAAATAATCTAACGCGAATTGCGTTTCAGCGTTGGGCTCACCTTGCGCGACTGCTTCTGTATCATGACCTTGTTGGTTCAATAAATAACTTGCAGCGATTGCTGATGCGATTGTATCTGTATCTGGGTTCTTGTGCCCAAAAACTAAAGTCTTAGCCATTAGTTTATCTCCTAGCATTTTATATTTTTATTTTAACAAAAATTAATCATTTTGTCTCAGAAATTGTTAGCGGTTTTATAATCCACGGTTCGCCATTTTTATCAGTGTCAACAACATATTGTCCATTGCCAATACGTTGTGATTCATGATAATCACTTAATTGTAATTCTTGAATTTGATAACGCTTTGTCAAAATAGAAAGTGCTTTCACATTGCTATCAAATATTGTCGCTGTGGCAACTTTATAGGCTACAGTTTTCTTTTGTGTGAAAACGAGAACACCTTTATTACCACGTTTTGAATGGTTAATTAACGATACTGGCATATACTTAAAGGCGCCATTTTCAGCAACAATAGCAACACTTTGTTTATCATCGGTAATAAACAAGGCAGCTTTAATCGTGTCATCATCGCGTAAGTCCATTGCCTTGACTCCAGAGGTACGGGAACCGATTTCTGGCACCTCTTTTATCGCGTATCGTAAACCAACACCGTTATGTGACAACAATAGCACATTTTGGCGCTTAACATTTTGGAAGTACGCAACATTAACAACGTAGCTCACATCTTTTTTAAGCTTAATAGCCATCGAAGATTTCTTTTTATAAGCTTTGGGAACAATATCTACTAAAGTAGTTTGTTTAATAAATCCGTCATTTGAAACTATTGTAAATGCGCCACCTTGTTCGAGATTATCAACAGCGATAGCTTTAATCACCACTTCGTCTTTATCCCAGTTCGATAGTTGCTGTGAAAAATGTTCTCCTGTATCTTTCCATTTCGTATCAGGTAGTTCATGAACCGGTCGATAAATAACATTCCCCTTGTTGGTAAACATAAACAAATGATTTGTCGTATTTAGGGTTCCTTGGAAAACAACTAGATCATCTTCTGCCAGACCATTTTCATTATCCGAAGCTTTAAAGGAACGCAAAGATGCACGCTTATAGTAACCATTACGTGACACTAACACTTGAACATCTTCTTCAGCAATCGTTACCGCTGTATCGATTACCAAATTCTCAACTTCTGCTTCAATAACACTGCGACGTGGTGAAGAATAGGCCTTAGTAATTGCCTTAATTTCTTCGCGAATAACATCTTTCAATGCTGACTCTTCGTGAATAATTTGGTTCAAACGATTAATTTTATCATTCAACTGGGAAAATTCTTCTTCTAATTGCGTCACATCTGTGTTGGTCAATCGATACAATTGCAACGTGACAATGGCTTCAGCTTGTGCTTGTGTAAACTCAAAACGATTAATTAAGTTTTGTGTAGCGTCTTTACGATTCTTAGATGCTCGAATGGTAGCAACGACTTCATCCAATATAGACAGCATGCGGATTAAGCCTTCAACAATATGTTGCCGTGCTTGTGCTTTAGCCAATTCATATGCTGATCGCTTTAATACAACCTCTTTTCGGAACGAAAGGAAAGCTTCTAAACCAGCCTTCAAACCAACGTGTACTGGTCGTTGATCATGAATAGCAACCATATTGAAGTTATAAGATATCTGCAAATCAGTTTTTTTGAACAAATAAGTCAAAATACCATTGGCATTTGCTTCTTTAGATAATTCAATAACAATAGACATTCCCTCGCGATCGGATTCATCGCGGACTTCTGAAATGCCGGTTACTTCTTTATTTAATCGAATGGCATCAATTTTTGATACCAAATTTGACTTAACAACCTCATAAGGCAGTTCAGTAATTTCAATTTTCTTCTTGCCAGCGCGAAGATCAGATATTTCTGTCTTAGCACGAACAACGATTTTACCACGTCCAGTTTTGTACGCTTTTTTTATACCATCAAGTCCCTGAACAATCCCACCAGTCGGAAAATCAGGGCCTTTTACATAACGCATTAATTGCGATAAAGTAGCGGCTGGATGATCGAGTAAGTAGATTAATGCGGCATTGATTTCTTTCAAATTATGGGGCGGAATTTCTGTTGCATATCCCGCCGAAATACCAGTTGCGCCGTTAATAAAAAGACTAGGAATACGAGAAGGTAAAACTGTTGGCTCATAAGTTGTGTCATCAAAGTTCAAAACCATGTCCACGGTTTCTTGACCCAAATCCGCCATCATTTCACCAGCAATTTTAGACAATCGCGCTTCAGTATAACGCATTGCTGCAGCCGGATCATTGTCCACTGAACCATTATTACCGTTCATGTCTATCAACGGCTCACGAACTTTCCAATCCTGCGATAAACGTACCATGGCTTCATAAATTGATGAATCACCGTGCGGATGAAAATTACCCATTACGTTACCAACAGATTTTGCTGATTTACGATATGGATGATCATAAGTGTTTCCATCCTGATCCATTGCAAACAAAATACGCCGTTGCACTGGCTTCAATCCGTCTCGAATGTCTGGCAAAGCACGTTCTTGAATTATATATTTTGAATAGCGCCCAAAGCGCTCCCCCATCACTGCTTCAAGTGAGAGTTCGGTTATACGATCTGCCATCTAAGTGCGGTTCTCCTTGATTAAAACATCTATAAAATTACTAATTACAGATAAATGTCATAAAAAGTTTTATTTAAAATATTAAGTAATAACATAACCATAATTTGAATAGCTAGCTATTCTTATCTAGTAACAAGTGAAATCAGTCGTCACCATTCTGCCAAGTCTTAATGACTGGCACATTTTTTTGTTCTTTAAATTTTGTACCAGTTTCTTGATTGCGCGCTTTTTCAAAAACATCACTAGACTTTGTGTCATCCCCATCAACTGTGTCTAGAATTGACCCGGCTTCATCCAATGTAAAGTGAACATTGGCTTCAATCCATTCACGCCGCGGATCAACTTTATCACCCATCAATGTAGTGACACGTTTTTCAGCTAACACAGCGTCATCAATTTTAACACGTATTAATGTTCTTGATTCGGGATCCATTGTCGTTTCCCATAATAATGGCGCATTCATCTCACCAAGTCCCTTGAACCGTGTTAATTCATAACGTGCATCACTCTGACTGGTAATTGATTCTAACTCATCATTAGTCCAAGCAAATTGATCTTCTATTTTCTTGGAAGAGTACTTGACGCGGTATAATGGTGGTAAGGCTATGTAGACACGCCCAGCTTCAATTAATGGCCGCATATACTTATAAAAGAATGTTAGTAGTAGGGTTTGAATGTGCGCGCCATCATCATCGGCATCTGTCATAATGATAATTTTGTTAAATGAAGCATCTTCAACTTTAAAATCAGTTCCAACACCGCCACCAATGGCATAAATCAATGTTGATATTTCTTCGTTTTTTAAAATATCTGCTAACTTAGCTTTTTCAGTGTTTAGTACTTTTCCACGTAGCGGCAAAATGGCTTGGAACTTACGGTCACGACCTTGCTTTGCAGAGCCCCCAGCTGAATCACCCTCGACTAGAAAGAGCTCATTTTTATCAGCATTTTTAGATTGGGCAGGTGCTAACTTCCCGGAAAGCAGACGATCTTTCGCCCCTTTAGTTTTACCAGTGCGACTTTCGTCGCGGGCGCGACGAGCTGCTTCTCGAGCTTCGCGCGCGCGAAGTGCCTTACGGATTAAGTTTTGTCCGAAGTCACCATTTTCCATTAAGAAGCGTCCAAGAGTTTCATTAACCACAGAGTCAACAATACCACGTGCCTCTGGCGTTCCTAGTTTATCTTTGGTCTGTCCTTCAAACTGCAAAAACTGTTCTGGAACACGCAATGAAATAACAGCTGATAATCCTTCACGGACATCCGTGCCTTCTAAGTTTTTATCTTTATCTTTTAGTAAGTTCACTTTTCGTGCATATTCATTAAAAGCCTTTGTCCACGCAGTTCGGAAACCGACTTCGTGGGTTCCACCATCCTGTGTACGGACATTGTTAACAAATGAAAGAAGTGTTTCAGAGTAACCATCATTGTACTGCGCTGCAACATCAACAACAATACTCTCTTGTTCACCCTCAAAGGTCATAACTGGTCCGATAGTTTCTTTGTCTTCATTCAGAAAACCAACAAACGCTTCAAGACCTTTTTCATAATGATATTCTTCAACACGAACCGGATCAACTCTTTCGTCGGTTAACGTAAACTTAACACCACTCATTAAGAACGACGATTCACGCAAACGTTCTGCTAAAATATCAAATTTATAAACCGTAGCACTAAAAATTGTCGCATCTGGCTTGAAAGTAACCGTTGTCCCTGTTGGTTCCTTAGTTTTACCTAAATCTCGTAAGGTACCAACTGGATTACCACCATTCACGAATTCTTCTTGCCACTTATGGCCTTCGCGAACAATGGTTACCGTTAAGCTCTCCGACAATGCATTAACAACAGAAGAACCAACACCGTGTAACCCACCGGAAGTCGCATAGCCACCCTGCCCAAACTTTCCGCCGGCATGTAAAACTGTTAAAATAACTTCTGGTGTGGGTTTACCAGACTCATGCATGCCAATTGGCATCCCACGGCCAAAGTCTTGTACGGTGATAGCGTTATTATCATGTATCGTAACGCGAATTTCATTTCCATAGCCACCAAGTGCTTCATCAACAGCATTGTCAACGATTTCATAGACCAAGTGGTGCAAACCACGACCATCTGTTGAACCGATATACATTCCTGGACGTTTACGAACGGCCTCAAGTCCTTCTAAAATTTTTATTGAATCTGAATCATAATGATTTTTTTCTGGCATATTAATCTATCCTTCGATACACGAACCAGTGTTCGTGCGCTAATGTCAATCTATTTTATCATAGATGAAAATCTTGTTTCTGACAAGTGTCAATATTTTATTTTCAATAAGTTATGCCATATACTACTTAAATATATGGTAAACTTGTACTTGCTTTTATATTAAAGGGGTTTTTTTATGTTTACTACTATATTAATGTTTATACTCTCTTACTTGATCGGATCTCTAGTCCCAGGATTTTGGGTAGGTAAAATCTTTTACCATAAAGATATTCGCGATGAGGGGTCAGGTAACATTGGTACTACCAATTCATTCCGTGTTTTGGGTATCCGAGCTGGCATAACTGTGCTGGCACTTGATATGCTTAAAGGTACGGCAGCAGGCTTGCTTCCCTTATTGTTCCATAGTAGCATTAATCCAATGTTAGTGGGTATTGGTGCTATACTGGGACACACGTTCTCCATCTGGATTGGCTTTAAAGGTGGTAAAGCAGTTGCTACTTCAGCTGGTGTATTACTTGCCTATAATCCCATATTTTTCATCATCATCATTAGTATTTTCGTTATTTTATTGTCAATTAGTTCAATGGTATCTCTGAGCTCTATGATTAGTTTCTCATGCGCCGTCCTAATATCACTATACTATCATGATTGGATACTAACGATAGTTGCTACCATATTAACAATTTTTGTTTTCTACCGCCATCGTACAAATATTTCCCGAATCAGAAATGGTACAGAAAGTACTATACCATTTGGCTGGTATTATAACCACAAGAAAAGCGCTCATTGAGCGCTTTTTGTATCGAATAAAATTGTCACCGGTCCATCGTTTGTTAAGCTAACTTGCATATCCGCTCCAAATTCTCCAGTTTCAACCTGTAATCCACTTTCCCTTAATGTCGCATTGAATTGATTATACATAACAGTCGCAAATTCTGGTGCCCCTGCCTTGGTAAAACTTGGACGATTTCCTTTTTTAGTATCAGCAAACAACGTAAATTGTGAGATAGATAAAATAGCGCCAGAAACGTCTTCGATACTACGATTCATCCGGCCGCTTTCATCTTCAAAAATTCGTAAATTATGTATTTTCCGAACTAAATAATCTATATCTGCTTGCTCGTCACCGTCAGCAACGCCAACTAACAATACATATCCTTTGTTAATTGCTCCTTTTACTTGGTCGTCAATTTTAACACTAGCTTTGCTTACGCGTTGCAATACAACTTTCATGCTATCTCCATTCTAAAAATACATTTACTTGCTAACATCATACGTGAAAAACGATATCGTATCAAGAACTTTCAAACGTCTTCCAGTTTTGACACAATTTTTATCATAAAAAGCCTCAAAATTGTTTTATTTGAGGCTTATCAACATATTTTGACATATTTTAATGAAATGTGCGTTCCACATCGTATACTGCTGGTAGATTGTTTAGAGAATCCATAATTGCTGTCAGCTGTTCTGAATTTTTGACACCTATTGATAGAGAAACTTGCGCCATCCCGTTTTTTGTCACATGACCGTTAACAGAATTAACATAGCGCGTTCGTCCATTAACACTACGAAGTACATCGTTTAGCAATCCACCGCGATTTTCACCATGAACAGTCAAATCAGCATCATAATTAGGTTTTGAGCCATTTTCATCTTCCCACTGTACATCCACAAGACGTTGTCCTTGAAGTTGAGCGGCTCGAATATTTGGGCACCCCACACGATGAACAGAAATACCACGTCCCTTCGTGATATAACCTTTAACATCGTCTCCTGGAACTGGTGTACAACATCGACCTAAACGTACTAATAAATTATCCACTCCTGCAATAACAATATCATCAGCCGTTGATTTTTGTCGTTTGGTGAAAGCTGTTTCATCACGAGTGATTTCGTGGCCTTCCTCCAGCATTTCACGCTGTAATTCTGCTGTAGCAGCTTCCTCATTAGCCTCTCGTATCTTTTCGGTTAATTTATTAGCCACACCAGGTACAGCAATATCGCCAAATCCTATTGCTGCCAACATATCATCTGGCGTATGATAGTGCATCTTATCTGCGGTTTCTTGAATATTTTCTGGCGTCAGAATCTCAGCAGGATTGAAATTATTGTCTCTTAGGTTTTTAGCTAACAATTCACGCGCTGCGGCGATGTTGTCTTCTCTATCCAACTGCTTAAAATACTGCTTAATTTTGTTTCGTGCTCGGCGTGTCGAAACAATCTCTAACCAGTCACGGCTTGGTTTAGCATTAGCAGAAGTGATAATTTCTATAATATCACCGGTTTTTATTTTATAATCCAGTGGTACGATTCGACCATTTATTTTTGCACCAGTTGTTTTAATCCCAATATTTGTATGGATTGAAAACGCCATATCCAACGGTCCGGCACCTTTAGCCAGTTCGAACACATCACCACGAGGTGTAAACGCATAAACACGATCAGAAAACAAATCACCCGTTACACCATCCATAAAGTCTTCGGCATTTTTGGCATTTTCTTGCAGTTCTAATATGCCTTGGATGACATTTAAGGCTTGCTGACTGTTATCATCGACATTTGCCTCTTTATTTGAGCCCCGATTTTTTTTATATGCCCAATGTGCAGCTACTCCATATTCAGCCACTTCATGCATATGATGCGTACGAATTTGCACTTCCAATGGACGTCCGTCAGGACCAATAACTGTGGTATGTAAACTTTGATATCCGTTCGCTTTTGGCAATGCAATATAATCTTTAAAACGGCCAGGAATCGGTGTCCATTTTGAGTGTATTGCTCCTAATACAGCATAAGTGTCCGGAATCGAATCCGTTAATACACGAACAGCCAATAAATCATAAATTTCTTCAAAAGCCTTATGCTTATCCACCATTTTTCGATAAATTGAGTAAATATGCTTTGGACGACCATACACATCAACATGACTTAATTCAAGATCTTTTATCGCACCATTAATCTGCTCTACTGCTTCCTGTACGTAGCTAATTCGTTCTTCGCGCTTCATATTCATCAGTGAAGCAATATGATAATATTGCTCGGGATCAATATAACTTAAGGATAAGTCTTCAAGTTCCCACTTAATCGTACTAATACCAAGGCGGTCAGCCAGTGGCGCGTAGATCTCCAATGTTTCTTTTGCAATGCGCTTTTGTTTTACTTCCCGTAAAGCGCCTAAAGTGCGCATATTGTGCAAACGGTCGGCTAACTTAACAATAATCACACGTATATCTTTTGACATAGCTAAAAGCAACTTACGATGGTTTTCTGCAAGCTGTTCTTGTGAACTTTGATATTGAATTTTACTAATTTTCGTTACACCATCAATAATTTGGGCAATTGTTTCTCCAAAATTATCTCGAACATCCTGTAACGTAGCCGTCGTATCCTCAACAACATCATGAAGATAGCCTGAAATAACCGTTGCCGTATCCATCTTCAGTTCTGCCAAAATACCAGCAACTTGAATTGGATGAATAATATATGGTTCCCCAGACTTACGTTTCTGCTCCTTGTGCAACTCTAACGCCCATTCGTAGGCCTTTTTAACATTTTTTGTATCTGATTCGGACATGTATTGTCCGACCATCTCGAGGACTTCCGGTCCTGTATAATGCTTTGTTTTTGCCATATTTTAGCGTATAATGTGTGACCATTTATCCATGTTTCAGTGTTTGATACACTACTGTCTTAAACAAGCTAGATCCACCGATTTCAAAGATGTCGCACACAATTCCCTTCATGGATTCCGGAGAGTACAAAATCACTTAACAAAACGATTTGCACCTTATTAACGCTTTACAATGCGTACTCTCATTATAAGCAAAATTTAATTTTTTCACAAGCCACGTTTAAATCTGTGCACGAGTGAGTCATAAGCGCTAAAATTAAATAATAAACTTTACTTGTTTAATTATTTAAAAATAGGGAGATAACGTGCTTAGTCATGTCAAAAAATCAAGAAAAATCTCTTTGGAAACGTAACGTATTGGTCCTTTGGTTTGGTGTGTTTATGACAGGAATCGCTCTGAGTGAAGTCATGCCATTTCTTTCTTTGTACATTGACACCTTAGGCCATTTTAGTAAAAATCAGCTAACATTTTATTCTGGGGCAATTTTCTCTGTGTCATTTTTAGTTATGGCGATCGTGTCCCCTTTATGGGGGAAGCTCGCTGATAGAAAAGGTCGCAAATTAATGATGCTTCGTGCTGCACTTGGTATGGCGATTGTCCTATTTTTAATGGGGTATGTCACTAATGTTTGGCAATTATTCATTCTTCGTGCCCTTCAAGGTGCTACGGGCGGCTATATTTCCAATTCAAATGCCTTAATTGCCACACAAACCCCGAAAGAACACGCCGGTCACGCACTTGGCATTTTGGTAACTGGTATGACAGCTGGTAATTTACTTGGTCCACTATTTGGTGGTACTTTAGCTTCAGTTGTTTCATATCGTATGTCTTTTCATATCACCGGTATCATTTTATTTTTGGTATTCATACTGACCATGTTTTTTGTTAAAGAGGAGCCTCACGTAGCCCCTGCTGATTCAAATCCAACGTCAACAGCTGATCTCTGGCACGCACTACCAAACAAACAATTAATTTTTGGACTATTTATTACTACAATGTTAGTACAAACAGTCAATACCTCCATCAATCCCATTATCAGTCTGTTTGTCCGCGAGTTAACAAACAACAGTAACAACACTACCTTTCTCGCCGGTGTCGTGGCAGCAATGCCTGGTATTGCAACAGTTTTTGCAGCGCCACAGTTTGGAAAAATTGGTGACCGCGTGGGTACACACAGAATGATAAAAATTGGTTTTTGTATTGCTATCGCTGCATTAGTCCCAACAGCATTTGTAACAAGTGTCTTCATGCTAATGGTATTTCGATTTATTATTGGTATTAGTGATGCCACCATGTTACCAGCTGTGCAGACCTTGCTATCTAAAAACTCACCCTCAGCAATGACTGGCCGAATCTTCAGCTATAATCAAAGTTTCCAATCAATCGGAAGTGTTATGGGTCCAATGTTTGGTGCCCTAGTAGCCAGTGTATTTGATTATCGAGGTATTTTTATTTTCAGTGCTTTGTTAATCGTATTGAATGCTATCCTGTTTAACTTTAACACCAAATCTTTGAGAAAATAAGCATACAAAAAGGATGAACTTTATGATTCATCCTTTTTGTATGCTTCAAGTTTTCTCAAGTCAACAGTTGCTTCTGTCCATCTTTGTAACGGAACATAATCATGGCGCTTATTAAAAGATAATTTTTCTTGTGATAGTACAGCAACACTTTGATTATTTTCTGTCAAAAATACTTGCCCAGTATGTTTGTACTTTCCTTTTGTATGTTTTCCAGTTCGCCACCTGTGCAAAGTCGCGCCATCTTTAGGAACATAGTTTCCTGACAGATCCTGCTCAACTACAATACCTGTAAACAGATGTGTTTCATACTTGTCTTTACTCATAATATTTGATGCCCACCCCTAATTCAAATCTTGTACCGTCAATAGGCTCTGTGGGTTGCAAGTGGAGCTCATAATCAATATTGGAAGCCACTAAGCGGACATCTGTTTGTAGTGTCAATTTATTAACATTATCCAATAACTTTCTATCTTGCTCCGTCATCCGATCTAACAATGATCGAACTGTCATACGTAGCCACTGAACCTGCATTACTTTGCTTATAAAGGCAACTTGTCCAAATGGCATAGGACGTAACCATGTATCATAACTGATGTTTGAGACTTCAACATGATCTACCCAGTCATTACCATTTTGACACCATATTACCTGGTACACGCCTGGATTTTCCAAATGTGTTTGTGTTAGCTCTTTTGGCAAATCAACAATTTGTGGCACAATTCGCATTTCACCGACCATGTGTTGGGTGATGTTAATTGGATAAATTTGATGCCCATCAGAAAATACGTTTAAGGCAAATTCAGTTTGTGTTGCTTCCGGTCCACTTGGTGTATGCTTTTCCTTTGGCAAAATCAACACGTTTTGATTGAGTTCGCGTAATGCCGTAATTAACTTACGTCGATTCCCTGGAACAATTATGGCTATCGGATTTTCGAGTTCAACAACCTTCATGACGTCTGAAATTTCCAATGGCTCCAAATATTGCTTATCAGCCAAATTTTGCATCAGCGTTGCATCACTAGCGTTATTATTCATAATTACAGTATGGTACTGCAGACGTCGTAGTTCAGATAACACGACAGTTGTCGCATAACCACCAGATGCAGCATCCCCTAATCTAAAGGCACCACTACCGATGACCAGAACAGTATTATCGCTGACCTGTTCAGATTCATTTTCTTCTTCGTAAGTCGAGTAATATTGACGTGCGTTCTCTGGAAACTCACCGGCCGATGGTTCTAAAGCTTTATAAGTTGGGTCAATGTTGTGTTCCTTTGTTAAGGCTCGAATAATTTTAAAATCGGTATCCCAAAAAAGAGCAATTAGACCATCTGATAAGCCATACCTTTTACCACGCCGCAATGACACGATACTGTCTACATCTTTTTCAATCTCAAGTTCTAATTGCAATAGATGCCTTAATTGATAAAAGTAAAATTCGTCAATATTTGTTAATTCGGCTAACTCGTCAATTTCGTAACCACGTTTTATGGCTTCAATGAGCAGCAACACACGATTATCTTCAGGATGAATTAGCTGCTGGATTAATGCGTCATCACTAACATGTGCCATATTTGTTGGTGAAAATGTGGCATTGTTAAAATGTGCCGATCGAATGGCTTTTTCGAGAGCCTCAATGAATGTACGCCCAAACCCAATCGTCGATCCAACAGACTTTTGTATACTATTCAGCTGTCGATTCACCGAAACATTGGATTCCTCTAACTCACCGAATGGAAAAATTGGCAACTTTACCGTGATATGATCCATCATCGGTTCCATCATAGCCATTTTTTGACCAAAATCGTGTGAAAGCACAATGTCTTCTAACGCAATACCCATCGCCAAGTTAATGGCTACTAGCATTACTGGATATCCAGTTACAAGCGCCATACGACTAGACATTTGATCAATATAGGGTGAAACCTTAATGATATAAATAGCACCTGTCGTATCGTCAAAGGCAAATTGAACGTGCATTACACCTTGTAGTTCTAATAAATCAGCAACTTGGAAGGCATACATCCTCATTTTTTCCAAAATTTGGTCTTGAATCGTTAATGTTGGTGACACACTTAATGAATCAGCAGTATGAATACCAATTGGATCCATATCCTCACTGGCACCGATTTTCATCTTGTTCCCGCGAAAATCTCGTAACACTTCCATTCCAATTTCTTTCAAACCATTTATGGCTTTAGAAATAATGATTTCTTGCGTCATTGACTGTGTTTTGGCATTATCAATTGCTTCTTCAAATTCATCTAACCGCTCAACCATCTGACGTGTATTAGTATTTTTTGGATGCAGAGATCTAATCATTAATGGGACCTGAAGCTCACGTAACAATTCGTTTGCATCGTCTTGCGCTTTGACAACATGGCTTGTGATAACTGGTAAACCAGCTTCTGCCATAAATTTCGTAAAATCAGCCAGATTATTAATCCTTAGTAACATATCAATGCTCAAGCCAAGAGTTTGAGGTACTAAACCGTCCCCATGCTCCCATGATTGCACAACATCTGCCCATAACCTTACCGCGCGCACGCCACCAAAAAGTGGTAGCACCGTGTCAATATGGTTATGCTTAATAACCTGTTTAACGTTTTCAACTGTCAAAGGCTTCCAAATTGTTTCAGCCGCTAAACTTTCTAGAGACAATGCGTAAGGGTTTTCGTCAATTAGAAAGACATTAATACCATGTCCCTTTAATTCGGGCATGACCTGATAAATGGCTGCATCATGCTCCGATTCAAGACCAAAATCATTTGATCCCGCACCAATGAATAAAATATTTTTAGCTGTGATGTTCGACATAATCTTCTACCGTTTCAAAAAAATCTGCAAATACTGCTGTCGCTTCATATGGTCCTGGAGCGGCATCTGGGAAAAACTGTACACTAAAAGCTGGATAATCACGGTGACGCAGTCCTTGTACAGCACCATCTACTAAATCACGATAGGTAACAAATAATTTCTTATGGTCAAGTAATTCTTCGTCAACCGCATACCCTTGGCCCTGCATTGCATAAAAAATTTGCCTAGAAATAATTTCTTGAATAGGATGGTTCATGCCGTGATGTTCAGATGGGAGTGCCACCAATGTTGCATCATTGGCTAAAGCAAATAATTCATGACCCAAGCCAATACCCAGTAACGGCGCCTTTGTTTGCAATACTCTGATCAACGTAAGAACACTTTCTGGCAGTGAGCGCGGATCGCCAGGGCCTGTAGATAGGATAATGCCATCTGGATCTAAGGTTAATACTTCATCAACACTTGTTGTATATGGTAAAACGGAAACATTGGCATCGTAATCCCCTAGCATGCGAAGAATACCATGTTTTAAACCGAAATCTATTACTACAATATGACGACCACGCCCGGGATTAGCATATGGCTTAGAGGTCGCTGTATTTTGGACTTGTTTATTTGTTAAAACTGTCGCTACTAATTGATCTACTGCGTGATCATCAGCGTAGTCAACAATTGTAGCTTTTTGTGGCCCAGTTTCTCGCAAATGTCTGATCAATTTTCGTGTATCAACTTGATACAATCCAGGAATATTGTGTTGCTTCAGGAAACGATCTAAATTCATACGACGTTGCCGATTAACTGATACCTCAGCCAAATCATGTACGATCATTCCTCTTATCATTGGTTTCACTGATTCATAAGCCTCAGCATGAATACCCGCCGCCCCGATAACAGGCATCGAAAAGACAATCATTTGCCCATCGTAAATTGGATCTGTGATAATTTCTTGATAACCAGTCATGGCCGTATGAAAAATGATTTCCCCAAAAGTGGTGGCAGGTGCACCAAAGCCAAGGCCCTCAAAAACCGTGCCATCTTCTAGGATTAAATGTCTAATCATAAGCTATAATTCTCCAAACTGCTGTATACAAATAGACAGTATTGTATGCAGCATTAAAGTAACAGATTATCTGTTATCTACTTCCCCACAAATATATCAATTGATCCTTAGCCACCAAAAAGTTATTAATGAACAATTTCAACTGCATCTTTCCCATCAATTTCTTGCACAAAGACTTTAATCTTTTCATTCTGTGCGGTGGGAATATTTTTTCCAACAAAGTCTGCTCGAATAGGCAATTCTCTGTGTCCACGATCCACCAAAACAGCTAGTGAAATCGTTTTAGGACGACCAATATGAATCAGTGCATCCAATGCTGCTCGAATAGTTCGTCCTGTAAACAATACATCGTCAATCAAAACAATATTCTGTTCGGAAATGTTCAATCGCTCTTCTGAGTTCAAACCTAAATCGTTATGCTGATCAGGTTTATCATCCCGAAAGTTAGTGATGTCAATGGCCATGACCGGAATTTGAACGCCTTCTAATTGTTCTAAACGATCTGCAATACGGCGTGCAAGATACTCGCCACGTGTTTTGATTCCCACCAGAACCAAATTTTTACCGCCCTTATTACGCTCAATTATCTCGTATGTAATACGAGTTAACGCGCGCTGTAATGAGGCATTATCTAAAACTTCTTTATTTGGCATATTCATCTTCCTCTCTATTAATCGGTGTTAATGTTGATAAAGCAAACTGAAAGTAATCTGGTAATGGACTGTCAAATGACAGTTCATCGCCTGTTGTAGGTTGCTCTAAAGTCAGTGTCTTAGCATGCAATAATTGCCCATTCAACTGTGTACCATCTAGCTTCTGTGCCGTGCCGTATACCGGATCCCCAACAACTGGATGACCAATGTAACTCATATGCACCCTTATTTGGTGCGTTCTGCCAGTTTCTAAACTCACTTTTAACAGCGTATAACCAACATATCGTTTTAAGACACGAAAATGCGTGACAGCCTCACGTCCGCCTTCAATAACTGCTTGTTTTTTTCGATCAATTTTATGACGTCCAATCGGAGCTTCAATTGTTCCTGAATCTTCCGTAAATTCACCACGGACTAGCGCGTAATACACGCGCTGATTTTTATGAGATTTTAACTGTTCAGATAGTGAACGATGAGCCTTATCGTTTTTTGCGACCATTAGTAGGCCGCTGGTATCACGATCAATGCGATGTACTATTCCAGGTCGGAATTCACCATTGATGGTTGACAATGGTGAATGATGAAGTAATGCGTTCACCAATGTACCAGAACTATGTCCTGCAGCAGGGTGCACGACCATTCCTTGTGACTTATTTACAACAATAATATCATCATCTTCATAAATAATATCAAGCGGAATGTTTTCAGCTTCGATCTTTGTTTCTTGAGTCTCAGGTGGAGTAATAGATATTGTATCTCCACTGACAACTTTATATGAGCGTTTTACTTTATGATTATTAACTAAAATCGTACCATCCACTAGCCAATTTGAGAGTGTGGTACGTGAGTAACTCAGATTTTCTTTCGATAACACAGCATCAACACGCCCAGCTTGATCTGTTATATGAATTAATATTTTATTTGCCATCAGTATCCATGTAATCCTTAATTTGTTGCACAATGTTTTTTGTAAGATAATATTTTCGTTCTCGGTCAGCACGAACAAATGATAAAACATGACCATTCAACTGCCAATGTTCAATATCTTTCAAAGAAATTTTTTCATACTCTGATAATAACACCCGGCCCAAAAAAAGATTAGGCCCAGCGATGTAAACACGTCGACGAACGACTAATAGTACGCCTAATAAAATCATCACCATAATAAACAAAATTGGTAGGATTTCAAGTTTGAAACTCATTTCATCCCAAACGACAATACTGCCCATAAAAAATATACCCCACCACAACCAACTAATTGTACCTGTTGAATCCAGTGGTTGAAAAAAACCGCGTCTTGGTATCATGTGTTGCCCTTTTCTGTAAACGTATTCAACTAATATTTTACCAGATTTCAATTAAAGGAATGTAAAAAGTTACTGCTAACAATGCATAGCTTATTATCCTCAATGTATTATTCGACGACAACATATAATATTTCAACAAAATTTGTTATACTTTCGGTATACGTTCAATTAAAAGGAAACTTATATGATTACACTATATGTTGACGCAGCACGTGACGTATCTACTGGTCGTTCGTCAGCTGGCGCAGTTTTAATTATTGATAAAGTACAAAAACAGCTAAAAACAGCCTTGAGAGAGACTGTTAATAATCATGAGGCTGAATTTTTGGCAGTTCTTTGGGCATTAAAGTACCTACCTTGCAATGAAAATGTACAAATATATAGTGATTCAAAAATCGTAACTGATGCCTTGCATAAATCTTATGCAAAACACTACCAAGGGCTTGTTGATGAAATCAATCTACAATTAACACCATACCCTCTAGTTTTGATCAATTGGGTTCCAGAAAAAGAAAATCGCGGAGCTCATAATTTAGCTTTGCAAGCATTAAAAAACGCGAACCATTAAAGTTCGCGTTTTTTTAATTGTTTACAATACAAGTTGGTACGCCCACCGAACACCATTAATTTCTTCTCCCTCATTAATGTGCACAATGCCACGCTTCTCAAATCCATTACCCGTGATAACAGCTTGCATTGGCAAGTTACCTGGATGAGTATCAATTCGAAAATCGCTTGTACCGTTTTCATAGAAAAATGTCAAAATAGCAGTCATGAATCGCTGCGCCAGTTTTTGCCCCCGGTACTTATCAAGGATAGCAAAGCGATGAATGCCAATGTAATCTGTTTCATCATTTAGCCATTTACCGTCCTCTATCAGCGTATATATCGGGTCTTCACCTGCTAATATTGCTGTATATCCCGCAACTTGATGATCCACAACCAACACGAATCCTCTTTGCAGTACTAAGTCTTCCTCAATCGTATCTTGATTAGGATATCCCGATTGCCACTGTGAAAGCCCTTGTTCTTTCAGGTAATAACGGGCATTATTGATGATTGATACAATTGATTTTATATCCTCCTCATGCGCCCGTCGCATATAAACTGATGTCATATTCCCGTCCTTATAATTAGAAATAATTTATTTTATCATAAAAATTATAATAGGACAATCATAAATTTTTTACCGTTCTCTTTTCTTCACAGTAACTTTCCAAACGATTCATAGCTGTCTCTAGCATGTCCAGAGATGCCGCATAACTAATTCGTACATATCCTGCACCACCTGGTCCAAATCCAGATCCAGGAACGACTGCCAATTGTTGCCTATCTACCAGGTCATAAGCAAACTCCACGTCATTTTGATTTAAATCTACAGGTATTTTAGCAAACATATAAAATGCGCCGCTTGGTGTTGCCATTTCAAAACCTAGTTTTGTCATTTTTTCAACTAAGTAGTCACGTCGTTTTTTATATTGCTCTTTCATCCATAATGTATCGTCCTTACTTTCAGCACTTTTAAATGCTTCAGTAGCCGCTGCCATTGCAGGATTTGAAGGTGTCATTATGACAAAACCATGCACCATATTAATTTTCTTCATTAATGCCGCAGGACCCGCCAAAATACCGATTCGATAGCCCGTCATGGCATGGGACTTTGATACGCCATTAACAACAATTGTTTGTTCTGGTAAAATGCTTGCCATTGAAACATGAGGTGCATCATAGCTCAATTCAGAATAGATTTCGTCTGAAATGATTAAAATATCTGTTTCTCGTACCACGTCTGCTAAAGCTTTCAACTGTTCTGCTGTGTAAGTCACGCCAGTTGGATTAGAAGGATTGGTGATAATAATTGCTTTGATATGATCTTCGGTAGCAATGATTTCGCGTAAATGATCTGGCGTTAATACGAATTCGTCTTCCGAAACGTCAATAAACACTGGGTGTCCGCCATTAATGCGTGTTATTTCAGCATACACTGGGTAGGCGGGCGTCGGGATCAGAACCTTATCATCAGGATTCAAAATTGCTGCCAATAATGTATAAAGACCTTCTGTGGCACCAACTGTTGTAATGATTTCTTCAGCTGGGTCAAAATCAAGCCCATAACGATCATTTAAAAAGTCACTAGCTGCTTGACGTAGTGTTTTCTTTCCTGCTGAAACTGAATAGTGTGAATCATCTGCACTAATTGCAGCTAAAGCAGCTTCTTTAATATGCTGGGGAACTGAAAAATCTGGCTCACCAATTGTTAGTTTCAGAATATTGGGAATATCACTAACTTTTTCGTCGAATGAATGGATTGGGCTAGGCTTTACTTTATCTAAATTATCATTAAAAATACCGACTTGTTCTAACTTTGACTTAATCATATTGAATCCTCATTTCATTGTTGCTTTATTCTATCAATGATGAATTATTTTTTCACGAAAATATTGTACAAAGAAAAAATTTATCATTGGTCATATTGCATAAATAGCCACCCTGAAAATAAAAAAACAAGAGATCATTGATCCCTTGTTTTTTATCTAACACGCTTACCCCAGTACTGGAAGTAATCGACACGCAATGCCCCATTATATAGTTTGCGTCGTTTTGTCGCTTTTTCACCGTAAGATTTTTCAAACTCTAAGTCACTAGTTAAAATATACTTACTCCAACTTGGTAGATTACGATAGACAGAACCCATTTGCTCGTATAACTCACGGGCGGCTTCGAGTTCACCTAAACGTTCACCATAAGGCGGATTAGTCACCAGTACACCGTTAAGTTTATCAGTTGTCCAGTCTTTGGCAGCTAACTGCTTGAAAGTGATATCCTGACCAAGTCCCGCATGTTTGGCGTTTTCTCTAGCAATATCAACCATATTTTCGTCAATATCAAACCCTTCAATATCAAGAGTACGGTCATAATCAGCTTGCGCTTCAGCCGCATCACGCACTTTGTCTGACAATTTTTTATCAAACCAGTCCATGCTCTCAATATCAAAGTCACGAATTAATCCAGGTGCGATATTACGACCAATTAATGCTGCCTCAATCGCAATCGTTCCAGAACCAGTTGTTGGGTCAACAAATGGACGATCCGGGTGCCAATTTGTTAGCAAAACTAGTGCCGCTGCAAAGTTTTCTTTTAATGGTGCACCACCCTTATTCACACGATAGCCACGCTTAAATAGGGATTCCCCTGTTGTATCCAAGGTAACCATAACGTGATCTTTATCAATCATCACTTCAAGTTGTGCAAAATAACCGTTTTCAGGCAAACGTGTTCGAATATGATAAGCTTCTTGCAATCTATTGACGATTGCTTTTTTAGTAATAGCTTGAACATCTGGCACACTAAATAACTCAGATTTTTTTGAACGTCCTGCAACGGGGAATTCTGAATCATAGTTCAAATAATCCTCCCATGGTAACGCTTTAACGCCCTCAAACAGCTGATCAAATGTCGTCACATCAAATTCACCCACAATAATTTTAATTCGATCAGCTGTACGAAGCCAAATATTAGTATTCAATATATCTTTTTGTGTACCATCAAAACGTACTCGATAATTTTCAACTTGATGTTCATAGCCCAAGCGTTCTAGCTCTTTACCAACAAGCGATTCCAATCCTGCTGCTGCTGTTGCCATTAAATGATATGTTTTTTCCATGATTTTCCTTTATAATTAGCGTATGAGATTAACTGATTTAGAAGATTTAACACAATATATGTCACTTGATACAAAATTATTAGTACAAACTGAGGACTTTGTTAATCCAGTGACAGCAATAAAATATGCAAATAATCATTCGGATATTATATTGCTAGCTAATAATCAGACTAATGCCATGACACTATCACAACTATTCGCACGTTTGCGTACACTACCGGCAAATACTATTCTCCTCACAGAAAATAATCAACCTATTTTTGGTTTTCATCTTGATAATCAATACAATATTATTTTTAAATAATTAATCAATAATATTGTTATATGTTACACCACGTCTGCGCTGCTTAGAGACCTGCGCTGCCTGTGGTGTAGTAATATTATCACGTTGCCAGTTGGCCAAAATTGTTTCAATATAACGCAAACTACGGGCATTATTTGCAACAGCCTCTTGAATGGCCAATAACATCATCACTGGCTCAAAGTGATCCTGATCGAACCAATGCCCAACAGTTTGCATTTCCATTGGTGATAACGGACGCCCAAATTCTGCCTCTAACGTCTGCATAATCTCACGACGAGCACTCTTACCATCTGACACAATTTCCGACCGTTGTGTAGTTTGACCATCTAATAGTTTTTCGTATAATGGTGTAAAATCATAAGTTTCAGTCTGAATACTGCCACCTACCACCTGCATCAAATCTCGTCTTATCAAACTCTGCAAACGCGTAATAACAATTTTTTCGGTCGTGTGCATTACTTGGGCAATAGCTGCCGGTGTAGCTTGATCTCCCCGCCCTTGAATACGCTCCACCTGCATATACAATGCTAAATCATCATTATCTAGACCAACATCTTGATAATGTAACAACAAGTCATTACTTACGCCAGTGTTACCAGCTTGAATATACTGTTGTAATCTTTTTTCTAACGTCATATTTCCTCGGTTTTAAAAACGTCCAAATAAATTGGACGTTTTTCTTATATAAATAGTGTATCACATTCGAGTAAGAATACTATGCTACAAAACTATAATTAAGGACGTAAACGGTTGGTCATTCGTGGAAATGGAATGGCTTCACGAATATGCTCCTCGCCAGTTACAAATGTCACCATACGTTCTAAGCCCAAGCCAAATCCTGAGTGTGGCACTGAACCGTACTTACGCAAATCAAGGTACCAAGCATACTCATCCATGTTTAACCCTAGTTTTTCAATTTCATTCTTCAGGTAGTCATAATCCGTATCACGTTCTGATCCACCTATAATTTCTCCATAACCTTCCGGAGCTAATAAATCAGCTGAAACAACAATGTCATCTCGTGTTTTATGGCGCTTCATGTAGAATGGCTTAATTGCTTTTGGAAAGTTAACAATAAACACGGGTTTAGCAAAATGATTAGCCAAGAACGTTTCTTCGGGTGAACCAAAATCAACACCCCACTCCACATCAAAATCATTATCTTGTAATAATTTGACTGCATCATCATAGCTCACACGTGGATATGGTAACTGCGTATATGAACGAAGTAGGCCTTTGTCACGCTTGAGAATGTCAAGTTCTTGATCATTATTCTCGAGTACCTTTGAGATCAAGAAAGCAATATAACGTTCTTGGAGTTTCAAACTTTCCTCTTGATCCATAAAAGCCATTTCAGGCTCAATCATCCAAAACTCAGTCAAATGACGTCTCGTCTTAGATTTTTCTGCGCGAAATGTTGGCCCAAATGTAAATACTTTACCAAACGCCATTGCACCAGCTTCAGCATACAATTGACCAGTTTGCGACAAGAATGCTGGTTCGCCAAAATAATCCGTTTCAAATAATTCAGTCGTTCCTTCTGGGGCAGATCCAGTCAGCACAGGAGCATCTAATTTCGTAAAGCCTTCTTTGTTAAAGAACTCGTATGTTGCTGCAACAAGTGTATTACGAATTTTTAGAGTAGCAAACGGCTTCAGATGCCGTAAGTACAAATGACGTTCGTCAAACAGAAATTCAGTTCCATGCTCTTTAGGTGTAATTGGATAGTCATGGCTTTCACCAATTACTTTAATATCGGAAACAGCCATTTCATAACCGAAAGATGAACGAGCATCTTCATGAATTTCACCAGTAACATAAATACTAGTTTCTTGCTTCAAACTTTTAGCAGTTTCAAACACTTCTTCTGACACGTCAGCTTTAGCAACAACCCCTTGGAAGAAGGCTGTGCCATCACGTAATTGTAAGAATGCAATTTTGCCACTACCACGCTTTTGACGGAGCCAAGCCCCAATAGTCACTGTCTTTCCAACAAAGTTTTTTGCATCAATAATCTTAATTTTAGGTATTTCTTCAGTCATCACTATATTAATCTTTCGTATATTTTTTAAAGAATTGCGTCAAACGTAAAACTGCTTCATTAAGGGTATCTTGGTCTTTAGCATAACTCAAACGCAGATATCCTGGCATGCCGAATCCCTCACCGGCAGGCAAAGCAACATGTGCTTCTTCCAAAATTTTCGTTGATAATTCAACAGTATTACTTACGCCAACAAGTTTCATTAATTTTTCATCAACTTGTGGAAATAAATAAAAGGCACCTTGCGGCTTTACATCAACGTGTACGCCATTAATTTTGTTTATTGCCTCAAAAGTCGTATTTAACCGTTGTTCAAACGCCTGACGCATGTTTTCAACAGTGTCTTGCTCCCCATTCAATGCCTCAATTGCTGCATATTGAGCCGCTACTGTTGGATTGGAAGTCATGTGTCCCAATAACTTATTCATCGCCGAAATAATTTCTGAACTCGCTAAAGTCCAACCTATACGCCATCCTGTCATTGAGTATGCCTTAGACACACCATCCACAATAATCATAGCACTATTTTCAAGATGTTGTAACTGCAACCCAGATGTAAACTCAGCACCATTATAAACAAGTTGACCATATATTTCGTCTAAAATAACATAGACCCCATGTGTATTTGACCAATCTAGGATATCTTGAATTTCTTGTTTACTATATACTTGCCCAGTTGGATTGGTAGGAGAATTGACAATAACCAACTTGACCGTTTCTTTAATTTTGTCCAAATCTGAAATGGTTAACTTCATCGACGAGCTTTCCGAATGAACCTCTATCAGTTCACCACCAGCTAGCTTGATTTGTTCAACATAACTCACCCACTCCGGAGCAGCAGTAACAACTGTGTCACCAGGATTTAGTAAAACTTGCATCAATACATACAGTGATAATTTTGCTCCTGTCGTTACGGAAACATTTTGAGTAGTAATAGCTGCTTCATATCGCTGACTGACATTTTCAACAATCGCCTGCTTCAAGGCAGGTAAACCACTGGCTGGTGTATAAAAACTTGTTTTTTGTGCTTGAATCGCTTCAATAGCTGCGTCAGAAATATTTTTAGGTGTTTGAAAATCAGGCTCACCTACGCCTAAATTAATGACATCAATACCCTCTGCTTGCATTTGTTTAGCAAGGCCGTTCATAACTAACGTTGGAGAAGCAGTTATAGCATTCACACGATTCGAAAAAGTCTTCACTTTATAGTTACCTCTTACATACCTGAAATGGCACGATACGTCTTTCCTGATTTAAAGTCTAATGTTAAATAATTTAGTTTATTGTCCTGCCCTTTATAACTAATCTCCCAAACTAATACACCTTGGTATTCACTAATATTAGCTGAATATAACTTTTTTGGCTTGTATTTGTTAGTTATCAGTTTTTTGAGCTGACTATCTGTCATTCCTGATGAACGATTATATGTTTTTATTTTATTATTGCGAACAATTGCAACTTTTTGAGTGCCAGTCGTTGTTTGCCCTAGAACAGCATAAGTGGTCGTCTTTCGATAATTAACAGATACTTGTGTTACTGTTGCAATGCTTGTTTTTTCACGTACTAATTTTTCAACTCGATTTTCTGCCTGGCGCATTGGAGCTAATGAAACGTAAAAATACCCCAAAATAAAGGCTGCTAGGATAATCAGAATACCGACTACTATGAACCAGAAGTGCGCCCAATGAATGCGCGCTTGGCGATGTCGCTGGCGGATTCGAATATCATCTTTAAATTGTATCATTTTTTGAACCCTCCATAATGGCACGTACACATGATATTATACCAAAAAATATGGTGATTTTGATCTGCGAGTTAGAGGTCATGCAATAATCGATCATATTGCTGTTCTAAACCTTTTTTCAAGTTCATCTTTTCAACGACAATTTGTTGCTTAAATCGATTACGTTGCATAGCATTCAATTGAGAAACTAATATACCATTTTGATGACGTTGCATTTGGGTTAAAACATAAGCTAGACGTGATACAGGTTGCCATACTTCTCTTTCTGGAACAATTACAATTGCAGGTAATTCCTGCTCTCTAAGCCACATGGTTGAAAAAATTTTTGGGGTAACAATAATAATATTATTTCGTTTGGTTTGACTCTGTCGTTGTATTTTTTCCAACGAGCCAGTAATTCCTTCCGCGACAATATTATAATTCGTTGTCACTGCATATTTTATTTTTTGATACCAATGATTAACCCGTTCTTCATTGGGGACGATTAATAGTATTTCTCCAACATTACGCTGCGTAATAGCTTGTAAATGCACTATTGGAGACGAACGTTGCAATTGTACAACATGAATTGGTTGTAAATCATTATGAACAAATTCACGCTCAACAGTAAAGGGCTCCGGTACATCACGTAAGAATTCCGTAACCTCTGTTGGTAAAAACTCACTCACAATTAATAATTTATGAACATTGGAAACAAATTCTGCTTGATAAATCGCACGTTCCAAAATATCGAATACGACTTCAGTTTGAGTTTGTCCGTTAACTTCGGAAAATTCATTTGCCACCACAATGTCATTTTGTAACTGTAAGCGTCTAATCTTCAACAATTGATCTCGAGCATCTTGGAACTCATGAGGAATACTATTTTCACTAATTTCAAATAATTCCTTCAAATGTAATATTATCAGTAGAAACCGTTCCACGCGCTTTAAATTAGCCCGTTGATTATCGGATTGCAATATTTGTTTTAGTAGTTTTAATGCTTCACTTAAACTCTGCCGAACAAATAAGCGCTGTTTATGCGTCAAACCAGCAATCTCTTGATGATTCAATCCTTTTAAAATGTTTTGATACTGCGTAACATTTAAAGAAACGTGAAAATAATCATGTAAATCATCAACAAATTGCGTTGGTGTTTCCATGACAACAACTGGCCATTTATCAATCTTTTTCTCTTCACGCAGTTTCTGACTTTGCACAAAGTATGTGCTGAAGTTCATGATAATGATATTAGCTTGATGCGCACTTTTATAAGCCTTTTCGAAAAATTGTGCATGACTGTCACCACGAATTGATGACACGTAGTCACCATTTTGAACACCTACCGAAATTTCTCGAAGTAAACCAGTTTTTGTTTGCGTTAGCCAAACCAAAACACGAGCTTTAAAAAATTGAATTTGCAATGTACTTTTTTCTTCTAAAGTTTGAGCAAATTTTTCAACATCTATATACTCTGATGGCTCGTACAAAATAGCACTTTGCATTGGTCGGCTAAATAGTTTTGTAAGATTAGTAATAATGTCTACTTGCTGAGCTTGTAAACTCTCATCATTAGTCAATAAAACCGCTGTTTTTCCACTTAGAATAACTGGAACCAAATAGGCCAATGTTTTTCCAACTCTCGGACCGGTTAAAATGGTCAGCAAGCCATCAGTACGTTTATTTAAGAATTGATTGGCACGATCCATTAAACTGTTCTGTGCAACATTTGTCGTTAACCACTGCCCAAATAACTTTGTCTTTTCGTCACTTGTTTCTGGATAATCAACTTGGGCAGATTTAGAAGAATGAATTGTTTGTTCTGTTGTAGTGGTTAATACAGCGACTTGCTCAACGGTACCAAAATTTTGCTTGTTTTTTGAATGGACAAGCTTTAAAAATTGCTGCGTTTGACGTAGTAACGGCCAATCACCTTGTTGCAATTGTTTTAATGTAATGTCCGGTAATTCTTCAAGTTTTTTCCAAAATTTCAAAAACAGCAAAGCCGTGGCATGCGCATCCGCATTGGCACGATGTGCATTTTTGAGCGTGATATTTAAGTAGGTCGTTAAATCTAATAAACGATATCCCGGCGCCGTTGGAAACAATATTTGAGCAAGCTGGACTGTGTCAATAGCAGCGGATTTTAAGAGTGGAAAACCAGTTCTTTCGAACTCATCATTTAAATACGGATAATCAAAATTAACATTGTGCGCAATAATCACTGTATTTTGAAGTAAATTTTGCAATAACGGTGCAATTTCTTCGAAATACGGTGCGTTTTGCACATCCTTTTGTGATATATGCGTGAGCTGCTGAATTTGACGATCAATTAGTTGGCCAGGATTGACAAAAGATTCAAAATGATCAACGATTTGACGTTTCTTTATAAATGTCATACCAATTTGAATAATTCGTCCACCTTTTTTTACGCTATGTCCTGTGGTCTCAAGATCGACAACCACGAATGTATCGTTGGCGTTCATATAAAGCACCTTTCTAAACGTGCGTGCTAGAGCACTTTTTATGTGAGAATTGCGCTGTTTACTACACAATAATTATGCGCACTAAACAACGCAATTCTCTTTTATATTTTACACTAAATACTACTGTGCGGTACAATAGTAGAGTACATCTGGAGAAATTTATGTTAAGTCAAATGAATGGCGTAGGTCAATCCCACGCAAAAGCAATATTAATCGGCGAACACGCCGTTGTTTATGGCGAACCTGCCATTGCAATTCCCCTACCAAATATGACGGTCACTGCTACATTGAGGCCAGCATTTCGTGGTCAAACAATCGATGGTGCTGAATTCCATGGTGATTTAAGTGAACTTGGTGCAAACGTTGAAGGTATCCGACAGCTATTACTGCGCCTAATCAATAAATTTAAAATGACTAATGTGCCATTCCTTCTCTCTATTGAATCAAATGTTCCTCAAGAACGAGGATTTGGCGCTTCAGCTGCTCTAGCAACTGCGATTACAAGAGCATTTTTCGATTACTTTAACACGACTTTAAGTAATACGGAACTGAATTACTTCACAAACATTGAAGAAGTCATTTCCCATGGATCACCTTCTGGCTTAGATGCCACCACCGTTAATTCGAGCAACCCGATTTGGTTTATCAAGAACAAAACAATGGAAGAATTCGAAATGAACTTATCAGGTACGTTGGTATTAGCCGATACAGGTATCCATGGTCAAACCGTTCACGCTGTCAGCATAGTCAAAGAATTTTTGATTAATGATCAAGAACGTGCTTGGTCAACAATTAGTCATCTCGGACAAATTGCTGAAAAAATACGGATTGATATTTCTGAAAATAATCCCGAGCATTTAGGTATGATGTTTACAGCAGCCCATCATGAATTACAATCATTGGGTATTTCACATCCTAAACTTGACAAACTAGTTAATGCTGCGAATCATGCTGGTGCTTTAGGAGCAAAGTTAACAGGCGCTGGCATTGGTGGTGCTATGTTTGCTTTAGCTAGAAATAATAATGATGCAATCGCAATTGCCAATGCTCTCAATAAAGCTGGCGCACAGAATACATGGATTCAACCCTTATGAAAGCTACTGCCCATACAAATATTGCCCTCATAAAATACTGGGGGAAAAAAAATACGGAACTGAATCTACCGACAACTAGCTCACTTTCATTAACACTAGACAAGTTTTACACAACAACTTCTGTGGAACCTGCCAATCATGATCGTTTTATTTTAAATGACCAAGTCGTCGACGCCACTCGTGTTCATCGCTTTTTGGATATTCTGCGACAACAGTTGGGTGATTTTACACCACTGCAGGTTATTTCTGAAAATCATGTACCTACAAGTGCTGGATTAGCCTCCTCTGCTTCGGCTTTTGCTGCGTTAACAGGAGCTGTTACACACGAATTAGGAATGGACCTACCCAAGGAAGAATTATCCCGCTTAGCCCGTCGTGGTTCTGGTTCAGCTAGTCGCTCTTTTTTTGGTAACTTCGCCATGTGGCATAAAGGTATTGACGACGCATCTTCTTTTGCCGAGAGCCTTAACGCGCCTGAATTGCCCATTGCCTTGGTTGTTGCTGAGGTTTGTGATGCGCCTAAAAAGATAACTTCAACTGAGGGAATGAAACGTGCTATTACCTCACCAAATTATGATCGCTGGCTATCAAAGTCGGCTAATCAATTCATTGATATGCAACATGCTATCCTAGATCAAGATATTGACAAAATTGGTGCTTTGGCTGAAGATAATGCCTTGGGTATGCATGTTTTAAATTTAACAGCTACAAGAAGCCCATTCACTTATTTTACAGACAAAACACAATTAATTTTATCTTTGATACAAGATATGCGCCATCAAGGAATATTGGCCTATGCAACAATTGATGCAGGGCCAAACGTTAAAATTATCACAACAACGCAAGAAGCGCCCAAAATTGTGACCATACTAAATAATGCCATACCATCACTGAAACTTGAAATTGCTCAAAGCGGGCCTGGAATTTCTTATGACTAAAATATTAATCCCTGGTAAACTCTTTTTGGCTGGTGAGTATGCAATTACTAATCCTGGCAATACCGCGCTTGTTGTTGCCATTACTACAGGGTTAGCAATAGAAATTACCACAGCCCGTGAAGTTTCTACTATTACTTCTAATATCATTACAGATGATCTAACTTTCAATATCAACCAAGAAACGCCAGAGCAAACTGATGACTGGCGTTTTGTTCGCGCGGCTGTGAATCTGATGACACATTATGTTCACACGAAAAAAATTAGGGCAACATTACAAGAAGTAAATATTGACATCAAAAGTAATATGAATCATCCTACAGGTAAAATTGGTCTTGGTTCGTCTGCAGCCGTGGTTGTAGGCATCGTATCGGCTTTTAATAACCATTTCAAACTCAACCTAACGTTACTGACTCAATTTAAAATTGCTGCGCTCGCACACTTGCATGTGCAGAAAAATGGTTCATTAGGTGATGTTGCAGCAATAACATACGGCGGTGCTATTTCATACCAAAGCCCTGATTTGTCTCAATATCAAACGGCAGATAAAAATTGGCTACAGCCTGAAATTGTAGATGTGCCCTGGAAAAAACTAAACATCGTTCCCCTCAGTTGGCCGCAAGACTGGCAAATCCTTTTAGGTGCCACACATGAAAGCGCCAATACAAGTAAGGCACTCGCCTCAAAAACATTGCCAACTTCTTTTTTCAAAGAAAGTCAACATGTCGCTGACGACGTCGTTCAATCGGTTATTAAAAACGACTACAAGCAATTTTCAAAAGGTTTAAAATTAAATCAAACCATCTTACGGCACACATTATCCCAAAAATACGTTACGCCAAAACTAGCAATTCTACTGCAGACACTTGGCGATACCGCAGGAAAAATCAGTGGTGCTGGATTTGGTGATAATGGCTTTGCTGTTGTTAATGGACCTACAGATTTACCAGAAAAGTGGCTTGCAGCTGAAATTGAGCCACACTACGTCCAAATTGCCCCACAGAATCGAGGTTAAAATGACTGAATCTGCTCAATCTCATCGTAAAGATGAACATCTATCGCTTGGTGTCAAACTCTGGCGTCAAAATACAATGCCTGTCATTGGTGCAACTTATGATGATGTACGTTGGTTACCCAATACTTTTCCCGAAACGAGTGTGTCAGAAGTTGATTTTTCAACCAAATTATTTGAACACCACTTTAAATGGCCCTTCTACATTGAAGCCATGACAGGCGGATCAGCTTTAACTGGTCGCATCAATATGGAACTTGCTGAGGTAGCTGCTGAGTCAAATATTGCTATGGCAGTTGGCTCACAATCGATTGCACTTAAAGAACCAGAAACTCGTGATACATTCACAATTGTTCGTAAGAAGAATCCCAATGGTTTTCTATTTGCCAATTTAGGGGCCGACCATCCTATTTCAAATGTACGTACTGCCATTGATATGATTGATGCTAATGCCATTGAACTTCATGTTAATGCCGCCCAAGAACTTGTCATGGCTGAAGGTGATCGCAAATTCTATTGGCTAGACAATCTTGCTGAAATCATCGCAAAGTCACCTGTTCCGGTGATAATTAAGGAAGTCGGCTTTGGTATGAGTCAGTCTACTTTCAAACAAATTGCCGATCTAAATCCAGCTGCTATCAATGTTGGTGGAGCAAACGGAACAAATTTTTCTATTATTGAACAAAGGCGTAATCGCCTTTCTGAAGCTGTTAATTTAGATCATTACGGACTATCAACTGTCGAAAGTTTGCTGGAAGCAAAAATGGCTAAAAATAACTTACCCTTAATTGCTACAGGAGGCATTCAAAGTGTGAATCATGTCATAACTAGTCTCATGCTGGGCGCGTCTTTAACTTCTAGTGCTGGTTTCATGCTCACAACACTAATGGAAAAAGGTCAAAAATCATTACTCGAAGAAATTAATGCATGGCAAGTAGCGTTGCCACGTCTATTCACATTACTTGGTGCCCAAAATATCACGGAACTGCAACATAAACCACTAATATACAGCCCTAACCTACAAAATTTTATTGCACAACAAAAAGCATCTCAATGAGATGCTTTTAAATTTGTTATTTTATTAAATCAACTTTGTCAAAGTCAACAATAGCAATTACTGGTAAGTTTCTGAAAAAATTATTGTAGTCCATACCATAGCCCACAAGGAATTCATCCGGCACTTCCAAACCAAAATAATCAACTTCAAAATCAACTACTCTAGCCTCTTTCTTATCAGCCAATGCCACTGTGGTCACACTTGAGGCACCCTTTAATTCAAAATAATTGTGCAGCCACTGCATTGTTCTTCCTGAATCAATAATTTCATCAACAATAACAACATCCCGCCCAGTTAAATCCATGCTAACATCATGAACTACTTTGACTTGACCAGTTGATGCTGCGCCTGAATAACTTTTAACGTCTACAAAATCGAAATCAACATCCAGTGGCATCTTTCGAAGTAGATCGGTGGCGAAGATAACCCCGCCTTTTAATACGGCAATAAAAATAGGTCGTTCTTTATTTCCCTCAAACTTTGTAGTCAATTCATTAGCCACACGCTGAACCTGTGCTTGAATATCTGTTTCTGTCGCCAACACCCCTTTGATAGCTGGGTGTGTGATTAAAGGTTTCATGCTAGACCTACTCTCTTAAAAATTTCATCAACATGTCGCAAATGATAATGATAATCAAATGCATCGTCAACTTGTTCTTTTGTTAAGTTTGCTTGGATGGTTGGGTCTGCATCTACTAGGTCGCGGAACATCAATTGCTCATCCCACGAACGGGCTGTCAACGGTTGGACAGTGTCATATGATTGCTCACGTGACAATCCTGCATCAATCAAACTCAACAGTAAACGCTGTGAATATATTAACCCATACGTACGGTCCATATTCTTTTTCATTGTTTCTGGGAACACACCCAAATTATTTAGAATACCAGTATGGCGGTTTAACATGTAATCAAGTAACGCGGTTGCATCTGCAAGTATGATACGCTCTGCAGATGAATGCGAAATATCACGCTCATGCCATAAAGTAACGTTTTCCAAAGCAGTTACTGCGTAACCACGTAGCACACGTGCCAATCCAGTAATATTTTCATCACCAATTGGGTTTCGCTTATGTGGCATGGCCGATGAGCCCTTTTGTCCTTTAGCAAAGCCTTCTTCAACTTCATGTATTTCAGAGCGCTGTAGGGAACGAATTTCAGTAGCGAGTTCTTCCATTTGAGTACCAATCAAGGCAATTGTCTGGATATAATCTGCGTGTAAATCACGTGGTAGTACTTGTGAACCAACTGGTTGAGGGGTTAGCCCAAGTTCTTTCATAGCAACTTCTTCAACACGTGGTGGCACGTTTGCAAATGTACCAACGGCACCTGAAAGTTTCCCAGTTTCCACCTCTGCCGCAACACGTTCAAAACGTTCTATAGCGCGTGTTGCTGAAGCATAGAAACGTGCCATTTTCAAACCAAAAGTTGTTGGCTCAGCATGCACCCCGTGCGTACGACCCATCATAACTGTGTCTTTATATTGCACAGCTAATTTTTTAATTGCTTCACGCCAGTCTTGCAAATCTTTTTTTATCATATCATTTGCTTGGCGCAAACGTAAAGCTTGTGCTGTATCAACAACATCCGTTGAAGTTAGACCATAATGAATCCACTTGCGCTCATCACCCAAAGATTCAGATACGTTACGTGTAAATGCAACTACATCGTGTCGTGTGGATAATTCTATTTCTGCTATTCGATCTACATCAAATTTTGCATTTGCACGTATTTTTGCAAGATCCTCGGCTGGAATGTGGCCTTCGGCGACCCAACCAGCGTCAACAGCAATTTCAACATCTAACCATGTTTGATATTGATTTTTCAGCGACCAAATGTCGCGGAGTTGTTCTCGTGAATATCGTTCAAGCATTATTTTTGTCCTTTGTGAAATAAAGTGAAGCAGCGAGTAATAAGCCACCAAACGTGTTACCTAAAAATGCTGGCACAAGATTATGCAACATTTGTACCAATGTAATCGTACCATTAAAATAAGCAGCTGGCAGCAAGAAAAAGTTAGCAATAACATGATTGAATCCAATCAACACAAAGATCATGACTGGAAACCACATACCTACTATTTTCCCAATGGTATCCTTGGCGACCATACCTAAGTATACACCCATCGCCACCAACCAATTCGCACCGATTGCCGAAAAGAAGATCATCGGCATACTTGGAGTTACTTTAGACATTGCCATTGTCGCAACTTGTTTGCCATAAATATCCACCTTAGTCAGTCCTAAATAGTGTCCAAAAATATAGGCTAATAAAATCGCACCAAGTCCATTGAGCAAAGTTATCAGTATTACTTCAAAAAAATAACGTAACCAACCCAAATTACGATTTAAAGCGCCGTAACCAAGAACAAACATATTTCCAGTAGCTAACTCTTGTCCAGTGAACACAATCATAATTAGTCCGACCGGAAATAAAGATGCGCCGACCAAAGAGACAACGGGAGATTGGAGAGCAGTTAGTGGTGCCATTGCACGTATTGCTGCTAAAAATCCCAAAGAAATAGCAACGCCACCCAGTATCCCAAGCGTTACTTTTTTCCTGAGAGGATAGCCAACTTTTCGTCGGACAGTATCAACTAGCAATGCTTGCATTTCATCGTTTGTGTGCATATTCATCTCCAGAATAACTTTATTTAATTTTCTCTACTCAATTATTTTACCAGTTATTTTACTGGTTGCGTTCGTAATTAAATTAGTATTTTCTCACAAAAATAAAAAAAGTTCGGTTTACCCGAACAAAACAGTGTTTTTTATAATTTTAAGCGAACGTTTGGATTGTAAGCGTTCACAGGCCTAAATAAAACTTTGAAAATAAGGCAGCAAAAATTGCACCAACAAATGGCGCTATTCCGGGCACAAGAATACCGTATTGGAAATCACTGGAGGCTCGTCTTTTCCAAGGAATAATTGTATATGCAATACGAGGCCCCATATCTCGAGCAAGGTTCATTGCAAATCCAGTAGTACCACCTAGACCCATACCAACAGCCCAAACTAAGAAAGCCACAGCTAGCGGAACCATACCAGGAACATCCCCCGCTTTTGCAGAAATAGCTAATATACCTGTCAAAAATACGAATGTCGCAAACATTTCAACAAAAAAATTACGTGGTAAGTTACGAATTGCTGGCGCTGTTGAAAAAATATTGCGAACGATTACTGGATCAATATCTTTTTCAGATAATTTAAATTGATCTGCATACATAATATAGACAATAATTGAGCCGAAAACACCACCCAATACTTCTACTAAACTAACAATTAAGAAATAATCAAAATGAATATTTCCTAAAATAAGTTGGGCCATTGCCATTGCAGGGTTAATATAAACTTCCCCGAAGATAAACAAAACAACTGCTATTCCAAATCCCCAAGTTGTAATCGAAAACAGATGACCTGAACCGTGGTATTTTGTACGATTCAACACTTCATCAGCGTGGACGCCAACTCCGAAAATAATCATGAGCGCAGTGCCCATGAATTCAGCCAACAATTGATGTATCATTTTTAATCTCCTAAGGGGTTGAAAATTTGCATGTGAAGTTTTAAATTACAGTCACCTAAACTATATTAAGGCCTCAGAACCAGACTGTAAAGGTTTTTTATGAATTTGTCAACAAACCGTCATATTTCTAGGTGTTTCGTCAAATCGTAGCTTTTAATAGTTTAATAAAATGCTATAATTACTTTTGATAATTAAAATAAAGAGGACTATAAAATGAAAGCACAAGTTGTCTATGCAACGCTTACTGGGAACAATGAAGATGTAGCAGATATTATTATTGAAGCGCTTGAAAATGCTGATGTTACGGTAAAAAAATCTGAAATTAGTCAAACCGAGGTCGATGAATTAGAAGATGTCGATATTGCCGTGGTTGTCCCCTATACATATGATCAGGGCTCACTGCCAGATGAAGGATTAGACTTTTATGATGATTTAGCTGATGCAAATCTTGCGGGTGTCGTATACGGTGTTGCAGGATCAGGAGATACCTACTATTTGGATGATTATTGCTTAGCAGTACCAAAATTCGAAAAGCAATTTTCGCTTACCAACGCAACTAAGGGTGCAGCAGGTGTCAAAATTAATTTAAACCCACAAGCAAACGATATCCCAACACTACAAAAATTTGCACAAGATTTAATTACTGCAGCTAAAAACAACAAATAAAAAGAAGGCGTTTAAGCCTTCTTTTTAAATATAACTAATTTACTTAACGCAAAGTTGGAAATGATTACAAAAACATTTTGTATGATATTCCAGATTTGAGCATCTTGCTTTAACAAGTTAACACCAAAATAAAAAATAACAAAGCCAATTACGGCAGTAGCAATTCTTGCTACCAAGAACTGAAATATCTCATTGATTACCGTCTTAAGGTCGTGAGCTGTTGAGTGAAACACCCAAGTTCGGTTTGTAAGATAAGCAAAAAAGATAGACCAAAACCAAGCAAAAAGATAAGATACAGAAGAATTCATATGCCATGCTTGAAAGGCTAACCAAAAGGCAATGATGTTAACCAACATTGTTAAGCCGCCAAATACGATATACAAAATAGCTTCTTGGTACTGAGTCAGCAATAACTTTATTTTTTCCATGAATTTCTCCTAAAAATAAAATAGCCCCCAATTAGGCACTATTTCATTTTTCCTTTAAATCATCTGCAAATTCAATTATTGGATTGAATGTTTTACCAGCCTGAAATCCCTTTTTAAAGATATCAAGCTTTTCTTGCTTTCGTTCTGTATTCGAAAACTTAATTTGGAAATATTCAGCCCACATACGTAGTAAAGCACGATTACGACGATAGAAATCACGTTTTTTTGCATAATATCTTTTATTTCGGTAAGAATAAAAGTAACGTGGTGTTCGGTTTTCATTATCATTAAGTAGACTACTACCCACATTTTCTGCCATCTTGTGGGTCACCTTTGCGCTTGGTACAAAATATCCAGGTGCAACACGACCAGCGCGTTCGGTATATTCAATATCATCGCCCCAAATAAAGAATTCCGTGATAGGCAACCCAATCTTTTTAACTACTTCACGTTTTACTAATAATGAAACGAACGTTGCATTTTGTAGTTGCACAGGTTCCACTTGATCCTCTGGAATTACTTTCAAACGATTCATTGGTGCTGGCTGATTCATTAGTGCACGATGCCCATCAGTCCAACGAACATCACTAGACAAGAAACCGAATTGATCTTGCTTATCAGCAAACTTCAATAACTCAGTTAACGTATCTGGATGCACAACAGTGTCGTCATCCATCAACCAAACAAAGTCATCGGTTGTGTGCTCCATAAAGTAGCGCACACCTTTATTAAAACCGCCGGCACCACCAATGTTTTCTGGTAAACGTACATATTCGATTTGGTTGCCAAGTGAGGTTAGATACTCTTGCGTATCAGATTTACTATTATTATCAACCACAATAATGTGTGAAAGCTTGGTATCTTGCGTCTGTAAACTTTCAATTACTTCTTTTAGAAGAGTAAGACGATTAAATGTGACAATCACTGCACTGACATTCTGAGACATATTGTTTTCCTTAATTCAAAAATATTGTTAAATTTACCACTAATGTTAGTATCAACAAAAAACCAACGGTCGTATAGAAAAAAATTTTTTTAGACATATTCCATTTTACATGAATCGTCACAAAATCTAATAAGAATTCAATGAGTTTTATTGCAGCAATCAAACCAAAAACAGAAATAAATATATTTTCCGCTCGACCATAACTAAAGTACACACCACTCATTTTAGCAGCAATTATCGTAACGATGCTCCCTATCAAAATCCAAATAACTCGCATTTTAGTAGATTTGACAATAATACTATCGTTCATAACGAGCAAACCTGTTCCAAGTAATGCTGCATTTAAGCTGAATGGTAGATCAATAATTTCACCTATATATTGAGGCGCAATCATCAAAACTATTGCAGAAACAATGAGTACGCGTTTATCGGAAATTTTTTGATGCATATAATGGGCTAGTTTCATCGCAATGGGTGTCATCATTAAAAACCAACCGATTGGGTATTTCGTCCAGACTTCCCCTAAGGGCGTATTCAAATTCCCCTCATTACCAAGTGCACCAGCAGAGATAGCATCCCACCAGTTTCCCATAGCAAATTGAAATGGTGTGCGCACAGGAATCACCTGCAATGTGATAAAAAATCCAATGACTGCTAATATGGTTGAAAGCAGCAAATAACAATCAAAGATGTCACCTGGTTTACGATCTTCCAATGATGCCAATCGCGCAAGGCCCACCAATAGTAACGGCCAAGAAAAGTAACTCACCAGCTTACCTAATCCATGAAAAGCATGTAAATCACCTGTAACTTTTGTTAAATACACAACGCCAATTAAAGCAATGATGACCGTTAAGAAGGCGTTTAAATATTTTTTTGTCATATTATTTCACCTTCTGGAAAAACTTTGTTTTTAGTAAATAGTTTTTACCTGTCGTAATATCATATTGCACGAGTTTAAAATCCTTCACAAGCTTTTGTTGTTCTGCCGTCAAAGATTTTTCATCAATATTTTTTCCGTTTTATCAATAAATGACAGTTTACCATTCTCATCACGTTTGTAGTTGTTAATTGTTGGTACTTTTTCAAGCAATTCGGTCTTCAATGCCCAGTACGGATCGACCTTCATATTGTTCATTTTAAGCACCATTGCAGTGAAATCAGATGGGTCTGCATAACTTTCTGAAACATCAACTGTACCGTTAGCTTTTTTGGCTGCATCATTTTGCCAAATAAAATAGGGTGTTGAATGCGCTGATAAAGCATCTGTAGATGTGTTCACGAAGCTAAATATTCCTGGCCAGTGATCCCCATACCAGACCAGTGTAACCGGCCGCTTTAATTTGTTTAATTTATCAAGAAATGCTTGTGTAGCGTTATCCGTGTAATGAAGTCCCTGCAAATAAGATTCTATCGTATCCAAATCTGCATTTGAATCAGTTGGCTCAATAACATTGTAATCACGTCCGGAAAATGTCCAAGGTGTATGATTTTGCATTGTTAATAATTGAATGAATTGGCTGTCATTACCACTACTAATTTTAGAAAGCACATTTTTATATGCTGAAGTGTCGCTAGCATGATTGCCGCCACCAACTGAAGCCGTATATTTGACTGGTGTGTCACTGTCAGTTGTATAGAAATAATTAATACCCATATTTTTGTACACAGCACGTCGATTGTAAAACGAACCCACATATGGATGGACCACAATTTTTTTACCAAACTGTCCAGTGACCGTTGATTTTTCATTAATGCTACTTGTTAATTGTGAATACGGCATCGTAATTGTTGGCTTATAAGCTGTGATATTAAATCCCGTCAAGGTCGAATATTCAATTCCAGCAGTACCACCGCCATATCCTGAGGAAACCATATGGCCAGAACTTGTAGTATTCATAATATTATTGAGCTTTTTTAAAGGATTATCACTAATTGTCAATCCTGGCACATAACTTGGTTTTGTTAAAGATTCACTGAGCGTATAAATAACTGTTTGGTTTTTAAAGTTTTTATTTTGTCGTGTTGCATTGATGCTTTTTGCTTCGCCTTGGTATTTTTTTACAAGTTTCTTCATCGTGGCCTGACTATAACCCTTAGGTTGTACCATCGCATCTGTCGTTCGTGAATTTAGCAACGCGACAATTCCACCATTAGAAACAGCATCGTAAAGTGAATCCCATACTTTAGGATCATCCCCGAGCTTAATAAAGGTTTCTTTATTTTGATCAGAGTTTATTTGGAAGAAAGGCACTAACGCCAAAATAGAAATAATCATTAATACTGCACGCCAGCGAATTGATCTAAAGACAATCCATTTACTGCGACGGTAAATAATGAAAAGTAACACCGCCATAACAATTAGAATTACCACAAAAGCTATTACTAATTTGATATCTAACATTCCAATCAAATTACCAAAAGCCGTCACTTCTTGTAGACTTGCCTCGGTTATTGCTTCTTGTCTAACGTTAATCAATTGGTATTCAGCAACCGTTACGATGGCTGTTAGAACAGCCATTACGATAATTGTTACCGGTATCCGATTACTAATAAGAGTAATAAGCCACATTAATATCATTAGAACCAATACGTTTATACCGGCCGAGGTCGTTTGATTGATGACAAATTGGATACCATTTGTCCAAGCACTACGCCCCCAATCACCAGTGCCATAGGTCGGATCTGTCAGCATAACGCCAATCTGAATAATGTAAAGTGATACTATGGATAACCACAGGAACAAAAAATTAAGTCGTAAAAATTTAAATATTTTATACTTTATCTTCATTTTATTTTCCATTCTAAAAAAGGAACAGTGCTGTGCACTCTCCCCCAATTAATATAAATTCTATTATACCGTAAAACAAACAAATTTTGTGGCACTAAGTTAAACGATCTGTTCTTTGAAGTCTTTTATGAAAACTGAGCAATGTAACCAAGGTTACCGCAGATACTAAGTTTAACACAATTAACCAATTTGGCACCTGTTGTGTAATTTTTATTTTAGAATTAGCAGCTAATGCATCTTGTAGTTTTAAGGCAATTTTGCCATGTTTAATGAAAGTTTTTTGTTGCTTACCATCAATAGTTGTATTTACACGTAAGCCTTTGTAAGACAATATAGGTAATTCAATAATTGAATTTGATGGAATCATTTTTTGAACATTCATATTAATCGATTTTAAAGTGGGATTATAATTATTTGTATTGTATGTTTGACCACGTTCATCTATAATTTGATGTTTTGTCAGCAAAATACCAGATTTATCTGCCCCAATGAAAGTACTCTTATCGTTAGGATTTGACAAAGCAGATTTTGGAATGTAGTCCGTGTAGTTCTTCAAGTACCAAAATCTCTCATTGTTGCTTATTTGATTGCTAAAGGTCATGTCTGATGAATACCCATAGCCATCATGTATACCATCATAAAAAGTAGTATATTCTTTTAAATGTTGTGCCGTCCATAATTGTGAGTTACTATTTGGAAACCAATTATTTTTCACCACACCAGCCATGATAATGACTGAAATCAATCCATAAGTGATTAACCCGCTGTGGAACCTTTTAGTATTTTCATGTGTTTTTTGATTAGCTTTCAAATCTAGCAGTGTAAACATTAAAGCTAAGGCTATTCCTGGTTTGATAAATCTCGTAGCAAACTGTATAAAAGTTACTGGACTGTTTCTTAGATAGTACGGCCACGGTGTAAAATTAGTACCTAACAACATCACAATTAATCCCAGAACAACACCTAATGATGGTTTACGAGATCCAACGACAATACAAATCATGATGAAAAACAACGGTAACCATATGTCAGGACTATCACTCGGATTTAAAAATAAATGACTGAGATCCTTTACATTATTTGCAAACACACTAGTACTGACTACAGGCTTTTTAACATTGTTAAGCAGTTGGACAATTAATATAGGCCCTATAGCAGCAGCTGTTGAAAGCAATGTTACTATGCCGCCTAAAGTTATTACCCAAACAATTTTTATTTTATGATTGTTTTTAATGAGCAAAATGAATAAATAAACCGCAGTAAACATAGTTAATATAAAGAAGGTCATAACATGTGAGTAAGCAGCGATGCTTAACCCCACAGCGATATGGGCAATGATTTTCTTTAATTGTCCTTTGTTTCTTTTGAAAAAGCATAAAGGCCATAGGCTAACCAAGGAATACCAATATATGCAGTCGATTCCGCTATGTTCCCCGGCGCTAATGCTGTGATACCAATAGTGCTCAACCATAGAATACTGCAAAAAAATGCTATTTTGCGTCCCAATTTACTATGATAACGCAAAATAATATAAACTGATGTTCCGGACAGAAAAGTAGTGAAAATCATACTTATTTTGAATGCTTGTATTGCTGAATGCGTAAAGAAAAAAATAGTTTGAACAATCTGAAGTGTTAATGCTGGGTAAAAAATATTCGTAGCTAAGCCATATTGTCCTAACGTAGTAAAATTTTGTGGATACAAGAACGCCAATCCTGATTGTCTCAAGTTTTCAATGCGCGATACATGATAATAAGCATCCCAAGGTAAACGAATTGGCACAAAAAATATCGCGTTAAACAAAATAGCAGTTGTGACTGCTATACCAACAACTGCTACTAATTCTTTATATACTTTCTTCATTTTTTTTACTCTCCTTGTTCACATTAACAATTACTGCTAATAATAACGGTAATGTATAAATAGCTGGGAGCATGTAACGTTCCATACCATTTACGGGAGACAATAATGGTACGACTGCCAATAAGCCAATTGGAATAAAGATGAGAGCTGAATAGCTCTTTTTATAAAGGCAGTAGGCAAAACTGAAAAGAACTGCCCACAAGGCAAATGCCGGTTGAAGAATTGTTCTGATAATAGGTAATGAGAATACTGTGTTTGGCCACTTAATATATTTTCTCGTAGCATCAGAGAACCAATAATGGATCTCCGGATACCAACTTGGTTGCAAGAATGTATTATATTTCATATACTCATTGCCATACATGATCCCTCGTGAATCAGGATTACTATCGAGTACTGGATTTAAGAACGAACTGTCGGCCGCAAAGAAAGTAACAACGTAAGTCTTAGGGTGCTTCAATAATTGCTTAAACCAAACCATCAAATATTGTCCAGTTTGTTTCTTGATTTTAGGTGTGGCCTCTTTCTTAAGATGACCTAGTTTTAGCTGTTTTATTTCGTAAGAACTACGTAAAAAAGAATCAACTGGGTAAAGGGATTTCAAATTGTCCGCATTATTAACATTAAAGTGATTTTTAATTTCCTTAACTGGGGTAATCTTGTTGATTGTAGCTAAATCCTTTTTGCTCAATGATTCCGGATGGTTGATAACTACTGCTGACAACTGGCGCATCGGTAAACTAATAACTTCAGCTGTTGATCCTGAAACAACATTCATCGCTGGTAAGGCAACTTTGTTCCAACCAACGTATACTGACAAAAATACTGCCAGACCAATGATGAGCTGACGAGGCATTCTTTTGTTTCGAACAATTTGTACAATAAGCAACACAAATAGTGACAAAATGACAACATAACTACCGTCATTTCTAAATAATGACATTAGTATGCCAGAAACAATTAGCTGCACATATAAAATCATTGGTAACTCAGTTTTTAAGTTCGCCACTAAAATTTTAGCATAGCATAATACAAACATTGTAGTAAATGCCAAGAAAAGTGGTGTCTTCTCTATTGTAACTTGCCAAAAAGCTACAAATGGTGAGGCGTAAAAAATAAAGGCAACCACAGCTGCTTTCTTTCCCCAGCACTCACCAATAAAACGAACGACTTTAGCGTACACCAGTGATGAAATGATTATTTGCACCAATACAATTAAAAAGAGTCCAAAGTTTGGACCAGCAATCTTTTCCCCTATTGAAAATAAACTACCAAATACCAGTGTTGAGAACCATGGATGATGATTTGTAGGATAATAAGTAAAGTCCAGTTCAGCAACGTGTGTATGAAAAAACTCAAGGAATTGGCGGTAACCGTCCCAAGAAACCATCCCAGGGAATAAAGGGAAAATTTGAATTATCCAAATCAATCCCAACCCTATAACGATATACCAATAATTTATGTAAAACTGAGATACCCTTAATTTACTAATGACTTGCCCTAAAAAAATACCAAAATTAGTAAAAATAAAGGCGAAACCACATAAGGCTACCAAAGTGATGAGCAAGTTTGTTTTGCCCATTAAACTTGGTACATAGGTAATGTTATCAGAGGGAGCCTGATACACTGACATAGTTATCACATAAAAAATAGATAAGATTGACCCTAAAAGCCAATAAGGCCAATATGATTTTTTGAATATATCTAGCTTAATTTTATACTGAAATAAAACCAGCAAAACAATAATTATCATAGCTAGTAAACTTTCATAAGCCGAGACAGAAAAACGTGCGTGTATCCGACTTGATAAAGTCTCAAAGCTAGTTGAAGGATAAGCGATACCCAGCGCTAAATAACTGATGAAACAGAACACGTAATTTATAACTTTTTTATTCATTTGAATACTTTTTAATTTTTTCATTGGCATTTATCAAATTTAACTCAAAATTTCGCTTGTTGCTTGATTGAATAGCATTCAAAATGGCTCCAGCAAAAAAAGCAGTGACAGCAACACTGAATAGAATCATCGTGACGACTAGCGTTGGCATATTATCAACTCTCCCCGTATGATAGTATGGAACAAAAACACGAAAAGCAAACAACAGCAGTGATATGAGCGACACAATCCCAGCAGATATACCGAAAAACGCAAAAGGATGATAAATACGATATAAATTGACGACAGTTTTTAGTACCCGTAATCCATCCCCATACGTATCAAGTTTAGACTCAGATCCTTCAGGTCGATCTCGATATTCAATAACTTGATTTTCAACTAACATCTTAAATTCAGTGGCATGAATCGACATCTCTGTTTCAATTTCAAATCCTCTAGACAATACTGGGAATGTTTTTACAAATTGATAACTAAATGCGCGATACCCTGTGAGGATATCTTTAATATTTGTCTTAAACAAAGTATTAATGAGTCCACGTACCAAGGTGTTTCCGGTATTATGAAATGGACGGGTGTTTTCTTCGAAGTACGTTGAGGATAGTCTATCACCCACAACCATATCAACCTTCTTATCAACTACTTTTCGATACATGTCCGGGATTGCTTGAACAGGATATGTATCATCAGCATCAATCATTATATAGGCTTCAGCATCAATTTCTCGAAACATTCTTCTAATAACAGCCCCTTTACCTTGTGCATATTCATGGCGAACAACTGCACCGGCTGAAGCTGCTAATTCAGCTGTGTTATCTTTTGAATTGTTGTCGTAAACGTAAACAACGGATCCGGGAATATTCTCCGTTACTTTTAATACGTCATTCACTACTTTAACAATTGTTTGGCTTTCATTGTAAGCCGGTATTAATATCGCAAGTTTATCCATACTTCTGTCCTAATTTTCCTCTTTCTTAATAAAAATAGGTCGCTTCTTCGTTTCTAAGAAAATAGCAGCCATATACCGACCGATGACACCCAAACTGAGTAATTGAATACCGCCAATAAATAATACAATAGTAACCATTGATGGCCAACCGGCCACACTATTATTATTAACCAGCGCCCTAATAACTATAAAAGCTGCGCTTAATAGTGACAAAGCGAAGGATAATAGTCCTAGCACCGTTATCACAGTTAAAGGTACCGTTGAAAATGAAACTACGCCTTCAATAGCATACTTTGTTAATGACCAGAATGACCATGATGTGTTCCCCGCAACACGCTCACGATTTTCAAATGGTATGTATTTCGTGTTAAAACCAACCCAAGTAAAGATACCCTTACTAAAACGTTGATTTTCACTTAATGACAAAATAGCATCTACCATCTGTCGAGTCATGACACGATAATCTCGTGCGCCATCAACAAGATGCGTTTGACTAATTTTGTTCATCCAAGTATAAAACTGCTCGGAAAACCATGACCGAATTTTTGCCTCGCCATTACGATTGGCTCTACGGGTCCCAACAGCATCATATTCACCGTTTTGAACTTCTCTCAGCATTTCTGGCAAAAGTTCAGGTGGATCTTGCAAATCAACATCCATAACAGCTACATAGTCACCATCCGCTTGCTGTAACCCAGCATAAAGGCCTGCTTCTTTGCCAAAATTACGAGAAAAACTAATATAATGAACATTATCATTAATTTTAGATAAATCTCGTAAGATCGATAGTGTACTGTCTGTCGAGCCATCATCAATGAAATGATAATGAACATCAGCAGTCAAATTAGGTTTGAGCTTCTCAATAGTATTATAGAAAATATTAATCGTTGCCTCTTCATTATGAACAGGAACAACTAATGATAATATATTTTTCTTTAAGTGTCGTTGGACTGTACTTTCCATTATGATTCCCCTCATACTTTATGTACGCCCCCAAATGGGCTTAAATTATTTTACTTGATCGTGAGCAAAATTAAATTCTTGATCAATGCCAAACTCTTGACGTACAGTATTGAATGCATCATTGAAGACCTGGTCCATATCAAAGTAACGATACTTTCCTAAGCGACCGCCAAAAATAATTTCTGGATGGCTCTTACGAGCTTCTGTGGCGTAGGATTTGTATATTTGTGTATTCTTGTCATTATTGACAGGATAATAGGCTTCTTTTGATCGATCCCATTCCTGTGGATATTCCTTTGTGATGATTGTTTTACCTTCATCAGCGAGGCCGTCCAAATGTTTCCACTCCATTACACGTGTGTATGGTGTTTCGGAATCTGTGTAATTAATCACGGCATTACCTTGATAGTTGTCTGAATCAATAACCTCATGCTCAAAACGCAGCGAACGATATTCTAATTCACCAAACTTATAATCAAAGAATTGATCAATCATGCCCGTGTACAAAACACGTGGAAACTCTGATAGCAACGTTTCCTTGTAATCAAAGAAATCTGTATCTGTCAAAACATCAACTAATCCATTGGATTCAGCGACCATATTTTCAAAAATTTGAGTATAACCGCCTACAGGAATACCTTGGTAACGATGATTGAAATAGTTATTATCATAAATAAATCTAACTGGCAACCGTTTAATAATAAAAGCTGGTAATTCAGTAGCCTTCCGACCCCATTGTTTTTCCGTATAACCTTTAATGAGTTTGTTATAGATATCTGTTCCAATCAATGAGATTGCTTGTTCTTCCAAGTTACGTGGTTGGCGATCCCCAAGATCTTTTAGTGCAATTTGCTTTTGTTCTTCAATCTTTGCATGTGCTTCATCAGGTGTTTTAGTACCCCACATCTGATAGAAAGTATTCATATTAAATGGCAAATTATAAAGCGTACCTTTATAGTTGGCAACCACTTGGTTTTGATAACCATTAAATTCCGCAAATTTACGAATATAGTCCCACACCTCTTTATTATCAGTGTGGAATATGTGGGCACCGAAGTCATGAACAGTAATACCATGTTCTGTGTGCGTATGCGTATTTCCACCAATATAGGGACGTTTTTCAACTACAAGTGAGCGCTTCCCGCGTTTAGCAGCTTCGTGTGCAAAAATCATGCCAAATGGCCCTGCCCCAACGATTAAATAGTCATAATTTTTTGTATTAAATTGATTTGTCATTAGAAATGTACCTTTTTATTTGTATTTGGGAAAAACTTTCTTTTAAGGAAATTATACCCTTTATCTAACCAGTTTGTGCGCTCTAATTCTATTACTGGGCACTCTGCTACAGTGAGCTTTTTCGTATTAACCCAAGTATCCATTAATCGTTCACTTAGAAAACCATATACCCGTTTTTCTTGACCCTCGAGCTTATCCACATCTACTTTTGCTTCTACTTTGCCAAGCACTTCAAAAATGAAATCTGTGTACTCATTGAAATACCTACGCGGCATGATAAACATGTTAAAAAGATGTGCCGATGTCGACTGTTCCATATTCTCAAAAGCAGGTAAATACTCTGGATAATCCGCAGCAATAATTTCCTTCATTATATTATAAGGTTCAGCCGTGTGTGCGTGTAAATAATGATCACGTTGATTTTCAATATAGTAATTTCGCTTTTGAGGCAAAATGATATCAGCCTTTTTCAATAATTCCTGAGTTTGTGACTCAGTTAGGATGGCCGATAAACTGTGACCTTTTTTTTTACCCAAATAACGGCGGTAATGAAGTAGCCCCACGACCGGTGTGTCTGTGTTGTGCCGAATCCAATAAATTGCAGTTAACTCATTAAAGTTAGGATTTTTAGTTGAAATATTTTGTCCAACAGCATCAGATTGATAACCATCCGGTACACTATCATGTTGGGCCGCACCCACAAATATTGGTTGATAGTCGCTATCTTCTGGCATGATATACGGTTTATGTGTTGCAATGTATAAAGTCACAATGCTAACTCCTTTTCTTGATTAATTAGCATTTGCCGATAAAAGAAAAACATCAACAAATATGGCCATAAGAAAATTTGAATAACAAACAACGACGATACAGCGACTAAAATAATCATAATCATAAAGCTAATCTGAGTGCCTAAATGCCATTGCCAATTTTCTGGTTGACGTATTTTAAGCTCGTGTTGTACTACCAACGAACGTATGATTAAACGAGCTAGCATCCACAGTGCTGGTATCATGATAACCAAACCATACGTCGCAAACCAACCAATTCCATCACTGAGCACAGGATAACCAATGTGCCTGTACACTTGCTGAAACTCTGGATTATAGGTCGTAGACTTTGGCACATAATCCATAATGAAATACCCTGTGAAACCATAACCAACACCAAAGAGTGGGTGTGATAGGAATGTAAGCACTAAGGCAATGGTGCCACCTAGTCGATTAGAAGTCCCTTGTTTGTTGAATAAGAAATTATAAAAAATATCATGTATTGGCTGCACGAAGAAATATCCTAATGCAATACCAACAATAGCCATTATACCAAAAATAATTAAAATAATTTTATCATCACGTTTACTCCATAAAAACCAGAGTACGGCAGCTACCACTAATGTGATCAGTCCCGTTGTTGTTCGGGCAAGTACCAAAAACATTAAAATCGAACCAATAAAGGCCCAGTTAAACCATTTTTCTAGGGCAACGTGCTTTTTAAAATGCCAAAAATTTTGTTTTGTTATCGCGATACCTAAAATGATTGGCAAATAAACGACACCTAATAGGTTAGCTAAAAAAGCAGCTTCAGGTTCAAAACCATTCAATCGATAATTGTTAACTGCGTAGCTACCGGCTGCATAGAAATCGCGTCCCATCCAATGTCGTTCGAACAGACGTGCAATGGCATTAACGTACGGACGTATAGAAAAGTTATTTAGTGTCACCAACAACTGTGGAACCAAAACGATTCCCATGTATATCAGTAAACTAATCAGTCCACTTTTAATAAATAATCGTTCCTCTTTATGATTAGTAACCGTGAGGACGATTAATGCCCAAGACATATAGACAGTGACAATCCACCCCGCCAAAAAGATCATTGAACGAATAATACCAGTTGTTTGAATTGAGTCACCAGAATGCTGATAACTTAAAAACATCGCGATAAATTGCATAACCAAAAAAAATCCCGCTAGCAAAAAAGATTGCGCGCTAGGAATGATTTTTGCAATACGAGATGGAAAGCGATATATCTGCAACAATATTAAAAGTGCAAATACTGGAAAAGCAATCATCATTGTTGTTTCAGCAAAACTATATGAATATGTTTTTGAGAAAAATGTGATTGGTAGTAAAAAAGCTGCCACAGCAGTGCCTCACTTTGTTGTCTTAGTCATCATTCGCTTATAGTTTTGAAAAATACCAGTAAGCAATATGATAAATGCGCCTAAGGTAATACCAAAGGCAAACCCAAATACGGCTAATTTCTTAGGGCTATAAACTGTGCCGGAGAGTACATCAGCCTTTTTCGCTGACGATAACAATAATGGCTTGGCCATGTCAGGATATAACTTGCTTCCTTCGATTGAAAATGCTTTAGCATATGCGTTAGCGATTGCAACCGACTTTTTGGCAGTTGCAGCGGAAGCACTAAAACGCATCATCAGCGTTTGGTCTGGTTGTGAAACTGTAATTGCGCTTACAATTTCTTTTTTTGTAACAGACACTGTGGATAGCTTTTTAGCCTGATTAACAACTGATGGATCGCTAGCAATCTTTTTATAAGTGTTAATTAACATTTGATCTGCTTGCACACGAGAATTTGGATCCTTAACCCCCGTGTTGCTTTTTGCAACAATAACATATCGTTCAGCCGTATATGCCGTCAGCACAGAGTGTTTTGCATATGTGTAAAGAGATGCTCCCATAACAATCCCCAGAATAAGAATCCACCAACTATTTTTCAACAGTCGTTTAACTAAATCTATTAACGAAAAACTCATTTTTTCTCTCCTAAAAATTAAAATGCACCATCGCGCTTAAATATTGCAATTACTGTTTTAAACAAAATATAAAAATCAAATCGCAAATTAGCACGATCAACATAATCTAATTCCATCTGTGCTCGTTCTGGATACTCAATATTACTGCGACCACTGGCCTGCCACAAACCAAATACACCAGGTTTTACTGATAAAAACTTATCAATATCTTCCCCATATTCGACTAACTCATCTTCTACAACTGGTCTTGGCCCGATAATACTCATCGTTCCATTCAAAGTATTCCAAAACTGTGGCAACTCATCTAGAGATGTTTTACGCAAGAATGCTCCAAATTTAGTGATTCGAGGATCCTCCGCTGTAGGTAGCTTATAACCACTAGCTACAAACTTAGCATATAAATCAGCATCTTGTTTTAATATTTTGTCAGCATTGTCAACCATGGATTGAAATTTATATATTTTAAAGCGTTTTCCATATTGACCAACTCGCTCTTGTGCATAAATAATTTTACTTGTTTTCTTATCTTTAATAATAATTAAGGCAATAATAGCAAACACTGGTGACAATAGAAACATCGCCGCCAAAGATACGCTAATATCTAAACCCCGTTTTGCGGTTAAATAACCTAGTTTGCGTTTCAATTTTCCACCTCATTCGTGCACATATGTGCATGATATAACTTTACCATTATACCAGAAAAAAGCGTCATTTCGCTATTTTATTTAGTAAGGGTATTTTTTTAAGAATTGGTGCTCGTAAAATAATGAGAATTAGGACATACATAAAGACACCTAATACCAGCTCTATTGATGTACTTTTGATGTTGATTTCTAGATATTGACTAATCATCGTAACCGAAACATACATCCCTAATCCCGCAATGATATAACGCCACATTTCAGAAAAATGGTGCCAGATATTCATGTCTTTACGCGTAACGTATAGCTGATAACCAATCACCAAGAACTCTGATATCGTTGTAGCCACCGCAGCACCATTCACTCCTGCCACATAAATTAACCAGAAATTAAGTAGCACATTGGCTAATGCACCAATAGTGACAGATAGTGTAAATTCATTCAGACGTTTGGTTGGCACCAAATACTGCGTGCCAATAACCGTACTCCAGCCAATGAAAATAATAATTGGGGATAGAAGAACAATGACTTGACCAACTACTTTAAACTGCTCACCCAGAAACCAAATCATGGCTGTAGGGGCAATAGCAGCCATTCCAAAGGCCATTGGAACTGACAGTGCGGATACAAAATCCATCGATTGTGTAATATTCTGCTTCATTTTGTCAAATTGCCCTTTGGCAAACTGGGCAGACATCCGAGGTAGCATTACAGTTCCAACAGATGTAACCAGTGCCAGCGAGACTTTTATAATTCGATCAGCATTATCATAGAATCCAGCCGAATCTGTTGAATTAGTAAAGAACGGCAACATTGTTTTATTCAACTGTAAATAAACTTGAGTCGCAATAGTTGGTAAAAACATCATAAATATTGGTTTCACATGTTCTTTTAAATCAAGTTGATGCCAGTTTGGTAATGATATCTTTTTAAATAAATAAAACCACATTGACAAGTTACCGAAAACTTGTGACAGCCCGAGTAACAAAATATAATTGCCGATATCGTTTGGTGTTTTCACTAAAACAAATATCAACACTGTCATTGCAATTTTAACGAGGGCATTTCGTAGAACAGTTTTCTTGAAATCCTCCATGCCCATAAAGTACCAAGAAATGTCAAGAATACCGGAAATAATGACCCAAGTTTGAAGGATTAGATAAATTTGATTATCTTCAATATTGCTATTCAATTGCACACCATACTTCAAAAATAAAAAGTATAGCGCTAAGGAAAAGATTCCAGCAATCGTGTGAATAATTTGGATTTCCCAAAATTTTTGCTGTCTTGCTTGCTTATTGTCTTTTACATAGGCAATTTCGCGACTACCATATGTAACAATTCCAAGACTTGCAATCAATAAGAAGTAGGTTACAAACGAATTAGTCCAGCTTGCAACACCGACACCATTTCGACCAAGAACTCGCGCTAAATATGGCATTGTTATTAATGGTGCAATAATATTAAGCAGCTGATATGCTGCAGTGTATAAATAGTTTTTTGCAACTTGCATGTTGTTAAGTTGTCCTTAATTTAGTCATATGACCAATAAACGGTTAGCCTAATAATAGCCCCTTCATAGAATTATATCAAATTATGAGATTTATGTTTACTTCATTTCCTGAACGACTAGGCTTGAACTTTTATTATCTAAATTATCGAATACAATGTTATCACCACTATCATTACTGTACTTAGCAAACGTAGCTACTTGTCCAGTCTTTGGCCAGAATACTTCAATACTGTATTGATCAACGTAAAAATCAACCTTTTCTGACCAATCTCCCCACAAATTGATGTTATAGTCCTTATTATAAGAATCATTTGTAACATAATTGCTTTGGCGATGTACCGTCATTTTTTTGTCAAAATTATTAAAATGAAAGGAAACGTTGCTATCTCCATTGCCAGCTCTAATAGTCAATTTTTGGTTCCCGTTCACAACGGTACTAATTTTGTAAGCAGCTTTATTGGTTTTGATGTGACTTTTACTGTGCGCCCTCACCAGAGCTGTTTTCTTTTTTGTGTCAAATAGACTATTAGTAATAATTTTTGATGTTTTTAATTTATTATCTGAACTTAAAAACATTTTTCTAAACGCCGAATAATTGCCTTTATACTTTATATCATCACTAACGCGATTAATATAATCCCAGTTACCCATCCATCCAAAGCCAAGCAATTGTTCATTATTTTCTTGATAATTGTGTGCAGCATAATAATCAGTACCAAAATCAACACGTTCTGGATCAGTTTCAGCTTCAAACTGGCCGTTTTTCAATTGACCAACAACGTAGTATGAGCCGGTACTTTTTTGAAAATCATCAGCAAAACCATTAGCACCAAAAAACAAAATCCATTGCTTTTGATTATTATTTTTTTGATAAATTTGATGTATTTCAGGAACTTCTAAAGTACCTAAATCCCGTGGTGAATAAAAGCTATCTGTGTATTGCCAGGTTGTGCCGTTTTTGGAAATATAAAATCCAATTTTCATATGATTGTTATCATCCGCCTCAGCTACTGTCATGACAAATTGCTTGGCATCAGAATCATATATTACATGAGGGTCTCGAAAATCTTTTCCTTCTTTATATGGTTTTGCTACTGGCTTGCCATTATGAGCAACATGCCAATTTTCACCTTGATTAGTCGAATACCACATATAGGTCCATTGATTACCATTAATGTATTTCGTAGCATAAGCCAGTAATGAGTTTTTACCATGTCCAGATAAATTATCTGCGTCTTTGACAATAGAACCTGTGGCAACTGATTCTTGTTGGGAAACTGGTTTGATATTGGCGCTATCGGCTACTTTAAATGTTGTTAAATCCGAAGATACCGAACGAGCCCAACGAGTTCTTTGTTGATTTGCTTCCAATCCCTTACCAGTGTCCACCAAATAGAACAGTTCATATTTTTGACCATTTTTTAAAATAGTTTGCGTATCATTTGATAACCCATTTTTAGATAAGCCGTTTAAATGCCATTTTTGAGGTAATTGTTGTTGTGTCATATTTTTGCTGTTGTTTTTCAAACATATTAACCAACCAATCGAAAACAATACTATTCCCGCCATTATGATTGATAATACTTTTCTCACTCTATGTCGTTGCATGATGTTTCCTCTCTGTTAATAATATAGTAAAATTATGAAAAATAGCAATCCTGCTTTAAAATCAGGATTGCTATTTATTTTATTATTTTCTATAGATGTTATTATTTCTTAACGTAAGTAATAAGTGCCATCATTA